>Ga0210059_1001340_pt1 | contig 36660 bp, 21 predicted proteins | sample Ectturendosymbi2_FD_188042 | JGI IMG/M metagenome (GOLD analysis project Ga0210059, IMG submission 188042) | Ecteinascidia turbinata endosymbiont from Florida, USA - Sample 2 (SPAdes) (version 2) | ecosystem: Host-associated > Tunicates > Ascidians > Unclassified | place: Key West, Florida... | reverse complement strand
CAAACAGGAATGTTTGGACTGTAGCAACCAGGGCCTTCGAGAGGGGGTTATAAGAAGTTCATCGTACCTGGGCACGGTAGATACTGGGGCCCGGCAGGATAAAAGTATGTACACCACCAAGTTTTTTGCAATCAATCTAGGCCCGTAACGAGCTTGGGACACCAGGAGAGGGCGAAGAATTTTCTGAGGGGCCCAAATTTTTTAAACTGTGTTCAATAGTTTCCAACTTTGTCCAACACATTTTTCCAAGGGGGCGAAAGATTTTGTAGGGAGGGGAAGCCGCCCTGGTTCAAAACCGTCGCCAGAAAGTTTTCAATAGGGGGGGGGCTTCATACTTCAAAAATTGACAAAAACTCAACCGATGTATAGTGGTGCGTGTTTCAATTTGGGGGGCTACGCCCCCCTGTAGCGACGGGATGCCCTGGTTACGGGCCTGATCAAGACCAAAATTGATGGTAGATTTTTTCTCAAACTGCAGCGCCTGCTGTAACCAGTGTTCACTTTAAGATCTTGATAATAATTGCTACATTGTATATTTTTGTCAACTTCTTAGCTGCTTTCGTCATATTTCATATTTTGTGACTTTGTTACGGTTGAAATACGATACACATTACAGCAGAGTTTACAGATGTACAGCGTATATCCGCAGAATTTTGTTGCGCTTTATTTGAACTTGGACTTTACATACAAATCTATGTTTGGTCTCGGACTGGGATATGAAAATTCGGATCTGGATCGTAAAGCATGATAGTCCTCATTTCTGTCTGAAAGAAGCTCTGGTATTTAAAAATTATCAGCGTCACATTTTACTTGAGGCGAGCGCAGCAATTGACTCGGACCCCCTTTGTAGGGGCCCCCTCGCGGTGTTTCGCGCGTAAATTTTCCTCACATTGGTGAAAAATTTTATTAACTCATAATATACTCGGAAGCTGATCATGAGTAGGCTAGGCTACTCTGCTTTCAAAGGCGTTTCCAACAGCAACTGTAATGTGTAAGTAGCAGAGATGGATGGAGTCTCATTTTTTTGACTCCGCGTCCGCTCCGACTCCAAAAAGTTTAGCTCCGCATCCGCTCCTCCTCCGCAAATCATAGAAATATTCAACTCCGCAAAATTGTGAATTCTATAGTAACATATAGGCGTGTTGCTTGAAAAAATGTCTCCGCCTTCACCAACAAAGAAAGTTCTTAGACTCCGTATGCGGAGTCCAAACTCTGCTTTTGGTCCACCTCTGTTAAGTAAGCTACTCTGCTTTCAAAGGGGCCAGCAGCTAATGTGTAAGTTCTGTTTTCAAAAGGGCCCCAAACCGCCACTGTTATGCGTAAGTGCTCTGCATTGAAAGTGCCCCAATCAGCATCTGTAAATAAGGAAAGACTTCAAACCAAAGAAACTGGGTGAAAATTTGTTCCAAAAACGAGTCCCTTGCGGACACGGCTGTGAACAAATTCAGGAAATCCAGTGTTTTTCAGGGGAAAAGTGTGTTATAAACTTTCTAGTTCATCAAAGTTAAAAAAAATTAAATTGAATCGTGCAGCGTTATTTTTATAGGTAAGGTTGAGGATTCGATCTCGTAAGTTGTTCATATGAAAGTGTAACCCGCGGTCTTCGCAACAAACAATTCTGCCACAATAGACAAAAAAATGATATAAAACTCAACCATATAGCAGGTTTTTTTAAGGAAAATGTTAGGTACCCGGTATGGACCCGATTTTGAAAATCGGGCACCTGAAACACCTTTGAAAAATAGCGTAAATGTTTCCCTGAACGTTATGAAATTGCATCGTGAAGCGTGATTTCAATGCAAAATTCCTGAATGTAATGTCTGTTGATAGGTTGAGGTTGACGTTTCGGTCTCGTATGTCGTTCATAAAGTGTAACCCGCGATCTTTGCAGCAAACAAATCTGCCGTAATAGACAAAGAGAATGATGTATGTTTCACAGAAAGTTATTAAATTTTAAATTGAATCAATCAGCGTGATTTCAATGCAGAATTCCTGCATATTGCCTGTAGGTCCATAGGTAAGTCACATTTCGATCATGAATGTCGTTCATATACAAGTGTAACCCACGATCTTTGCAGCAAACAAATCGGTGAGAATAAACAAAAAAATGATATAAAACTCAACGCTATACGTTTCCCAGAAAGTTGGTTAATATTTGATGATGCGTCTGGTTCTTTTGGTTTTTGAAATTTTTTGTGATGATTTCTTGGTTAATTTTGCTGCATTTTTGCCTAACTATAGGTCGGATTACTCAGTAATTGGATTATTTTGTTCCACCTGGGCGTTCTTTTTGGTAGATAATAAAATGGATACCGATTTTGCGCATTTCGCCTGAGGTAACCTCGCGCGATGGAAACGCTGCTCGTTCCTGCGACAAGGTAGGGTCGGAGGCAAGTTTCTGCTGTACCCGACTGATTCCGTTATAAACCTAAAGTTTCAGACCTAACCTCTAAACGTAAAGCAAAACGGAAAATATGAAGAGAAGTGTGGATACTTGTGCAACAACTACTACCAAAACGAAAGTCGTAAAGCTGAGAGCCGAACCGAATGGCATTGGCATACGAGGTCGTTGCCGTCTGACTGATAAACTCAGCGTTTTATCCGAGGCACGTCATGCCAGGCGGATCCGTAGTTACTGCAATACCTTGCAGAGGTGTACAGATATGGAAATTTTGCAATCGGATTGGATCCGAATTTTTTCACAAACTCCATATTCAATCCGAAACCGCCCAATCAGTTGCACATGAGCCAAAATATTTGGCAGTGTCAATTTTGCCGCATGAGGCAAAAGTTATGATGGCTATTTTGTTTTCGTCTGACAGAATTGTTTGAGGTGGTCATGTGACAAGTATGATACGCACAAGAAGACATGGATTAGGGCAGTGGTTCCCAACCCTTTTTGATGCATTCCCCCTTTTGCTCATTTTGGAACTTTTTATTCCTCCCCTATTACACGAGTCTGCAGGAATATTTGATCTACCAATATATTCTTTCTCACCTGACTTTTACCTGTCACGGTGTGGCTTATTGTTCGGGTTCGTGGACTAGTATTAACTACAATTGGAACAATGCACTTTATTGAACATAATAACTTGATTAATAAAAGTGGGACAAAACTATTTGTCAAACAATGGCACTAAAATTGGTCAAAAAACGTGTGATAGTCCATAAAATGACATACTACTCTAACTATATGAAAGAGCCAATGTCAACTTAAGAAGTACAACATTTGCAATGAATAGGTAAACTAACTAAAAAGTGGAAATTCCTCCCCTGAACTCATGAAATTCCTCCCTGGGGAGGAATTCCTCCCCGGTTGGGAACCACTGGATTAGGGTTTAGGATTTAGATTAGTCTTCAATTCAAGAAACCACTAAGATAGCTTGCCAGAGGCATCACTGAAACCATGACAACACTTGTCCATTGGACTACACTAAGCCGCCGTTACAGATGTCGTTATCCAGTAAGAAGGTTACGCGTTTTGAACTTGTCAAGACCATTTCAAACAATTGTGTTTTTCTAAAGGTAAAAGAGCTCCCGCAGTGCTGTTGCCTCATGAGGCGAAATAGACATTGCCAACATATTTTGTCTTGAATGCCATGGCTACAACTGCCTACCCCAATCAGTTTGTAACAGATCTTGACAAGAAGTTCACAATTCTTTTTCTATATGGTAGTAGACGTTATAGTGCACAATTGTCATATGCTCTTTAATGGAGATGTTTAAATCAAATGATAGTCTACAGCTAGTTCACATCTGTGTACCTTCTGGACTCCATGCAATGCCAACAGTTATTGTACATTAATTTAACCACGACAGAACCATCACGCTAATTCTATGTCCACTGTTATCATTTCTAAAAGCAGTGCTGTGTGAATGAATTTCACCTCAACCCATTTTTCATTTGAAACTCTTACTCTTTCCAAACAACTTCCAGCACTCCTCGTCCTAGGCTTAGAAAATAAAGTTGACATATTTTGTTAAATCCAGCACTTCACAAGTTGTCGTTCTCAGTTCAGGTGATTTCAATCTACAACAACATGGTCAAAATGTCAATACGTTTTCACCATGTTTATTATTCTTACTTAGTTGTGAGGTAAGGCCACTTTGAGTTAAGCAAGTGCGCTACGCCGTTGACCACAAACTGGTGTGCTTCGCTCACTGCCGAGAAAACTATTTGTAAATGCCTTGATAAACACCAACATTTTACTACAGTATGATCTACTAGTAAAAATGTTTCAAAAATAAACGTGTATCATCCGAATGAAATTCTAGCATTGAGGAATATAAGAAATGCAGGCACAGCAAACCTACCTGTAAACTTGATCTAGCTCCAGGGCGCTCAGGAACCAACTTTGGCGCCCCCATGTTCGAACCTGAAGTCTTTCGGAAACAAATGTGCTGTATTGAAGAAAGTACTTGTGACGCTGTTGGGACTTTTTGGCGCCCGGGTAATTGCGCCACCCTTGTTACGCCCCTGAAGGAGTCAAATTTAAGTGCGAACACTTCACAAATTTTTCCCTGGTTTACATGAGATTTTGGGCTTCTACGGGTTTAACCTCTCGTCTAATGTCGTTTGTTTCAACGTGTCGGAGTTAACTTTATTTTTACAAAATATAAAATATCTAGTCTATGCTAAAATCTTCCATGAAGCAAAATTGGAAGCCTTCGTTAAAATGCAGATGACCCGCAACCAACCAGAAACTTCCCAAAACAGAAGGATCTTTCAAGACCTGAACAACGTTACGTTGTGAGAAATCCAATCAAAGTTATTACGACAGACATTCGTTCATTGCGAGTTGAATCACTGCACACCTCGTTCGCAAGAACTGTAGGTCTTCTACACTAGTAACAAGTAAAACAGCCATGTTCTATCCATAAAGAGTGGGACATGGTAGAGCGCAGGTACAACACCCTGGCATGAGAATCGAGTACGTTTGATAACGTTCGATAATTACAGGAAATCATCATTCGTTCAAACAAGATAATTAGTTGCTAAAAGTGAGATTTATGAGGTTTGCTACAGTTCTCGGGCGTGAGGAGTATCTGACAAAAATGACCAACCACCACAGCGCGGAGCCCAATGCCGCTGGATCGGCTTGAGGCCGGCCCTGACCCTACGCAAATGCGATGATCCAAGTGTCTTATTGCTAATACCGCGCAGAACTGTGGTTGCAAATTTCGTCCCAGGCAATTTTGGTCTGTTTTGGCGGAACCCCGGTTGAAAAAAACTGCTATATGTCATTCACAGGGACGTCGTAACAGCGGAAGGGCCGGGGAAGCAGTAAGAGTTGAGAGCAATGGAAACTACAAAAACAAAAAAGTAATTACCAATATGCTTGTTTCTGTTCAGCAACAATGTTGACCTCAAAAATAATAAAAGACATATATAAAACCATTCTGAATTTCTTGGGTGCGCGAATAGCTGCAATAAATTTGCTTCAATTTGATCCTGATAAACCATGAAATTACCTATGAAATTGTTATGAAAAGATACATCCGGTCCCGTACGATACAGCAGAATACGTATAGCTTATCTTCCGTACATTCCACTCAGCAAAACTGTAATAAGCCGTTTGCAAGAAGCGCTGCCACATGTCATTTTCACAGAAGCTCGGGTATTTACCAAGAACCAGCACCGCATTTTACTGCCAGATGATGCATTGTACATAGGGCCGTGAAATTCTAGAAAAACGCATCTCCTTGCCAAAGCTTCCCAGGACTAGTCTGCGTGATACACAACCTCCGCTCAGCAGGAGTCATTCGAAGTTTTACTCAACTGCAGCAGTTCAGTAATGACCGCAATATACAGTAGGTGCTCAGCAACTGAGCCTGATTAAACACCCATAGATATACAGTGTGTCAATTTCTCAATCCCGAGGGTCGTAAATACACAATAAAAAGCGTCGACGCATATGCTGCCGAACTCTGTTAATCACATCATTCAGTAATGGAAGTGTGAAAAATAAGTCTGACGCGTGAATAAGATCAGATATTGGCAAGAAGTATAAATGGTGACCATCTTCAAAAGTAAAAAATCTGCTTCCTTTTTTAATAATTGGTCAAAAACGTATTTTTACTTGACCTATACTGAGCAACATTGACTATGCTTTGAGAATTTTGTTTAACAACATGATAGATACAGTAGGCCAGAAATGTATGATTGTTACTTTATACTATAAAGATATTTGGTTGAGTACCAGCTTATTGAAACATACGAATATAATAATTTTCAATGTGTTACCAGTGTAATTAAGCAAGTTGGCAGTGTAACAATCTAGCTGTTATATTTATATTCTGATTACTATACAAACAAGCTATACAAGTTTTCACGAGGGTCCCAAAGCTAGGGGACAAGAGGTGATATTTTTGGGGGAGAATGATTGTAATTAGTTGTTGTACCACCTAACTACGCTTTCGAAAATTCCGGTGCGGGCACTCCCTTGGTTGCGGGCGTGCTAGGGGGGCCGGTATCAATCTTGGTACCATCTGGTAAAATTTCTCTCAGAGGCTCTGTTGTTAGGTACAAGTTAGTCATTTTGCTCCATCCGAAAATATCAGTTGGTTGCGGCCCTGCTCATCAAGTCAAATTGAGAGCCTTATGTTTATTGTTCTTATGCAAGTTTCGACGAGGGTCTCAGACGTTTGGGGGTCCGTATCGTTCTTCGTACTCCGTGGAAAAATTTATCTCGCAGGCCCTGGTAACTACTTATGGTAAACGACCGACTGCATAATGATTTTCGTTTTATGGTTTGTAAACCCCAAACTGAATAAAAAATTAATGGACAAAAAAATTTGGACCATGAATTTTCACATTTGTTTGGTTTGATTGATAGCCTTGTGATAGCTGAAATAATGCCACACTGAACCATGAATTTCAACGTTTATTGCACATGTGTAAAGCCCCGGTCACATTAGACCGACGCTGGAGAGTGGACGCACTAAAACCACGTCGACCGACAGTTCGCGGTCAGCCTGGGTATTTCATATCAGCGTAACAGCAAGGGAACAGAACGCCCACCGCCAATTCGTCATCATAGGAAAAACAACCTTCGGTCATCGCAAAACTGCAGCAGGTTATGAAGACAAGGGAAACAATGAAGCTAGTTTTTGATCTCACTGGATCATTATACTGCTGCATGTACTACGTCAGGAGTCTCTCAACTTTTTTGTCCGAGGGCCGCATAAGCTGTTACACAACAGTTCGAGGGCCGCACATCTTACGTGATGTGATTGTTTTAGGATATGTTACATTCTACCAAATAAACATTTTTTCCTAAAATATATAATTTTTTCATTATTGACAAAATTTCTTTGCGGCCGGGTGAAGTGGCTTCGCTGGCAGTAGTTTGGAGACCCCTGCAATACGTGAATGTGCTTAATTATACGGTAGTCGCGAACGAATTTTTTTTGCATTCGAATTAAAATCGAGTTAACGTGATTGGGAAATTCTCCATTATGAGCCGATCGTCTTCAAAAACTACACAAATGTTCAATTCGAATTCAACTTTGAAGTTGGTCGTCTCTAGGGTAGGACAAGCGAAGAGTCTCGGGAACACCATAAACAGTGGTATTGCAAGTCCTCTGCAGACGTCACCCACTCCGATTTCGATGTTCTGAATAGTTGAAACTATTAAAAAATGCGTGAAGTTACACGATTTGCCTTATTGAAGACAAAAAACGAAATTTACATTGTTTTACCTTCTTTCGCAAATCCTTCTGCACTTCCCACTGTTTCAACTCGTAAAAGTTGCAGTTCAATCGTTTGTATGGGTGTCTCAGAATGTTCGACGATCAGTTCCCCCGTGAACGGTCGTTTTATGCAGCATTCGGACGAATCTAATTTGCCTCTGATTGAAAACCGGGGAAGGTTTTCTTTCTGCACGAAAGATTAATTTACGTAAAAAGTGCATTGACTACTACAGTTGACGGGATCTAGCTCAACTCCTCACCATATTAACGTTTTGTATGGATCTAGGATTGATAGTAAAGTTGACTGGCTTCACAATAGCTTTCGGACCATTGCGAAGTTCAAGTAAAAACTCACAATCTTTTGTCAGGTCCTTATTTAGAAGTGGCCGCTTCATTTGCACCTTTATCGTGTACTGTAAAAAATGTTATGATTAGAACCACCCGTAACTTCAAACGCGAACAACAACAGCATATACCTGAACTGTAATGAAAACTCCGTGATACGTTTCAAATAAAAATTTTTGATTCCCTTTTGCTTTCAGGTTGAACTCGAATGGAATTTCGGTTGTGCCATCAGGAAGCCTATCAAAATGCAATGTCAGGCGTGAAACGTATAATTGGCAAGTAATTTAAATTAATACCAGTGAAGAACAAACCTCCCGGCTTTCTCGACTTCTGCAGCGTAACTGAACAAGCCGACAGGTTTCACGCTGTTGTAGAGAGCTTCGATACGTCCTACGCTTTTGGCATTCACTGCCAACGATGCAATACCGTCACAAATGAGCGATATACCTTGATGATTAAGCATGCCTCTACTCTGGACAACAACCCATCCCTTGACTGCTTCCTACAAAAAAGTGAAGTACGTTAACATTACTAAGCCATTTCACGACTTCAAAAATTACTAAGCCAATTCACTATTTGAGTTATTTCCCAGTGGAACATTCCTTCAGCAGCGAAAACTAACAAAAACCCATCTTAAATAATCACTCCAACCTCATTTTGATTTTCGATGAACAGCTGTTGTTTTGCTGTAACAGACGTATTTCAGGAGTAAACATCGGTTTCTCTTATGAAGATCCGGCGTTTGGGAGGCAGTCGGAAATGGGGAGATCCATATTGAACGATATTATTTAATAATGGTTTAGTTCTACGTGGAGCCAAATATTTCAAAGGCTTCAAAAATTCCTGAGTCATTTCATGATTTGAGTTACTTCCCGGTGGAGCGCTATACTTCGCGCAATCATTGTTAAAAACAAAGTGAAGAGCAAGAGAAAGTTCACGCATTCCTATCAAACCGGATTAAAGCCAAAGAAATGTCGAAAACGCCTAGAGAATGCATTTCAAGAAACGGGGTGATGTGTTACTGAACAGGGGCTCAATAGTGCAACAAGGCAAAAACTGATCTAATATCTTACACTAGAGCGTATCAGACCATGCACGAAGTCTCACAACTGCAGAACAAAACCTGCCAAATATGCATGAAACAAAGACGAGCGAAAGCCTAGGTTCGTTAGATACGACTCCCACCAGGCTCCAATTTTTATCATGGGGATACGAGAACTTGAAATTTCACAATTATTGGGGCACCAAATTTTGAGTATGTTTTGTGGGCATTTATTTGATACAAACTTACTCAATTAGACATTCAAATTTGGATAAATTCGAATAGTACCACGATCAAGGTGTATGTCACATCTACGACTTAGCCAGGGCTACAGAAAGTGTGGAAATCGAGAAGGAGTTTCCCGGGAAATTAATCAGCTGCAAGTCGAGTAAAATCAAATAATACGCCAAGCATTGCAAGAAAACCACAAAACGGACTGTACGAATTTCCTCGCTCAGTCACGGTGGTCCAATACCTGGCCTTGTGACGCAACAGTTATCCCTACCTAACAATAGTAGTCTCATGCAGTCGCTGCTCGCGTACAGGGTTGCCAATTTGGGATTTTTGAAACCAAATTTCGAAATTCGGGCTTTTTTTGACGCACTTGGCTTTTTTTGAAAATCAGAAATACCAGTCAAAATCTGGCTTTTTCTTTTTGACTCGGCTCTGGCTAAACGTTGTCTGAGCTGCATATTCATTACAAATCTCTTTTGATGAGAGTCTATGACCATGCAGGGTGCAAGAATTTACTGTTGCCCTAACCATTTTCGATGTATTTAATAAGAAACAAATGTACGACAGTATTCACGGGGAAATAAATCGCTTATAAAAATCTGAATTGCATTTTATCGATGATTCTGATGAGTTTTACTATCCATTTTTGTTTGGTTATGCATGTTTTACTGTATGTGTAGCCTGCATGTCCTAGAACTGCTATATGGTTTATTTTGGATTTTTTGAGACAAGGTCTGCCTTTTTTGGTGAACCTGGTCACATGTCGTAAACTCGTAATGGCGGCGGAAAGCTGTGAGTTGCAATATTGCTGCTATGATGACACATGTAGTCAGAGGACAATGAGGCCAACACGTCCGTAAAACAACGTGCATGTATGCGAGCGAACTTCGTTGCGTTAGATAGACGGTGGCGCTAGCATCAGCTGGAAGATTTTGAATACATTCAGATTTATTCAGATTTTTAATACATTCAGATTGTTAATACTTGTCTGTACGACTGCTTTGGTTAGTGGTTGCCTGACTGGTTAGCAATCGAAATGGTAGCCTAAAAAATGCATACATAAACCGCTCTCAACAGAAATTTTTAGCACCGTCTGAATATCGTTCTACAGGTCGGATCGGTAAGGCCGATTTCGCCATCACCGAACTGGCCGCAACAACCAACGTTCGAAACACGACGCCACAATCACTTCAAATGCTGCACCACTAGCGAATTAAAACCACTTTTCTGAAAGTCGCATGCGGCTCCCAAGCACCTTTTGTGCGGCTCTCAGCAGTCTTTCAAGAAAACCAGTAGCGTAGCCAGCCCAAAAATTGGGGGGGACTGTTAACACTATTTTGTTTGGCATACCACCTATCAAAGTACAAATGTTCTAAAAATTAGGGGGTAATGACCCCACTGTCTGCGCCTATGAACAAAACCTCTAACATTTGGTGTAACAGACTTCGTTCTGCAATAAAACAAAACGTATGAATTGACTTGCATTAAATTATTTTTAGTGTGACTCTCTCACAAAATCGTAGGTCTGGATTTGGCTCCCTTCAGCGAAAAGGTTGAGAACCACTGGCTGAAACTGTGCAGGAGCCGCAGGCATGTCGTGATTACGCGACTTGAGAGTACGAATTGCTCGACCTTGCTGTGCGAGTTACGTACAATCTTGCTGTAATACATGCGCTAGATATTATTAAAATGTATTATCCATAGGATATCTTCAGTTTGCTGTCTAGAAGTCTCTCAATGGTCTAGAAACTACGATTTGGTTGGTCGTCAAAATCGTGTTACGGTTTTCCACACGCCGGCGATTGTTGTGAAGCTTCATGTAAGCAGTCCATATTACTTAAATAAATTATCTAAAACTCTTAATGCCGTAAAAAAATTCCTTGTAAATTGAAGAGTGCCCACAAAATACAAATTTTAGAAGCGGGTTAAGGAAGGATTAGGCGCGAGAATTTCCACTTTGCCGCGAAGATTTGCCGCTTCCATCGGTTTTGCACTCGTTCAGTATCTCGTTTTTGCATACCGAGCGGTAGCGTGGTACACCGTGGCGATGCAACTGGTTACACGGTGAGTGTGAACCGATGCTGGTAGGGTGAATCAATCCAAACTGATCTATGTGTGCGCAGTGATAGTTAAGGCTCTTGAGTGCAACGTTTTCAAGAAAACAAATTTCTTTTGCGACGTCATAAAGGGCGATCGTCTTCAACTTGTGGCCCACGGAAAATTTCGACAAGCTTCCCGGGAAGTCTACATTTTTTGAAGCCCTGGACTTAGCCATAACGTACAATCGAACGGTACCAAAAACAGTAGACCTAACCGTTACAAAAGACGACCAATTAGCAAAAAAGTGGTCTCTGTGACTGTGAGCGAACCGTTGCTACAAGAAGTCTTTGGGAGGCTGGAAATTTCTGCTTGATTGTGAACCTGTAACTCTTGGCAACGCAGTCTGACTGCAACAAAATGATCCATCTTCCCTGAGTTTATACCCGTCGAGTCGGCTCTCAAATCTAGGTTTTGCGACTTCCTCACTTCCAACTCAAAATTCCAAAGATCTGGAGAAAAGCACTAATAGTTGCGATCCTAAGGCCGGAAAAAACACTGGGGAACCCAAAGAGTTACCATCCCATATCTCTGCTGTGTGCCCCCTTTAAAATCCTCGAGAGACTCATCTACGCCCGTGTCGAACCAATCATCAACCCATTGGTCCCACAGGAGCGTAAGCTATCAATCAAGAAATGCGAGTGTTTCCTTGTGGGTATAAGGTAAGCTTTCAAAATGCTTCCTAAACCTGCTGAACATGGACACTTCAGGTATTGCTTCTCTCTTCAGCTCTGTGAATATATGTGCCATTATCACCTCACAAATATAATGTTGAGGTCCTGCCTAGTCATCCTAAGCCTGTTGTAGACAAATCCAATAAGCAGTTACTTGGCCTGTGATTTAGGCAGTTGTGTGAAATCTATTGACACGATCGATTGCTCACAGTTCCATAATTTCAAAAGTTGCAAGGTTTTCTCTCTTTGATATCATCTGATCATCTTCCAGTGCCTACTTGGTAACTTGGTATTCTACAGAGCTTGGTATCAGTACCAATAATAGCCATGCAGTCATTCGCTCCAATTCACATTCGTATTTTAAAAAGTATGACGTGAGTTTTCAAACTCAGTGAAGTGAAGCATATATATTGGTTCCTTCCACATTTTTCTTAACTGCAGTTGCAATTGTTTTTCCTATTTTATGTCATGATCTGTCAAGCAGTGTTGTACAAAACTGCAATTTTGCTTTCGTCACCCCTAGACTACTCGCTCAGTAATTTCATGTTGAATGAATGCTGTTGTTCTTGAATGAAAAACTTCATGCTGATGTAATTTTCCTTATGAAGGAGCAACAAGGTCTTCAGTGTTGCCATGTTTATCTTGACAGCTATCACTAGGCCTGTAACCAGCTTGGGTCACTAGGGGTGGCAAAGAGTTTTCTGAAAGGGGCCCAAATTTTTTAAATCATTTCCAATAGTTTAACTACCCCCAACACATTTTTTCAGGGGTACAAAATATTTTGCAGGCAAACCCCCTGGTTACAGGCCTGGCTATCACTGCCAGTTAGCTGCACTGTTTCACCAACTAATTCTCTTTTTATCAGCCTTCTCTTGGAATTTCTTTTCTTTCATTCAATGCTCGTGCTTGTGTGGCGCCTCCACATAACCGAACTTACACTTCAAACTGCAAGTAAAATTTGCAACTGTCGTTATAAACCATAAAAGCATTGCAATGGGCAATGTGATGTTATAGCCAATCAAGAATGCATGTAAAAGATAAGAGTTCCACTGGGTCTGACAAAAAAGTGTCATTGTAGTCACACTGTCATTATAGCTGAAGTCATTGTAGGCGAATTCTATTGCAGTAGCTACAGTAGTGCATTAGCCTATGGCCATGTTTTCTTTATTTTCATGACTGATGTGGACCTGGTAGAGTTTATCCAAATTTGACAATATTTTATAGAAAGTGTTTTTACAAGAGGTAGAACATTTCTGATATATGGCCAAGTCAGTTTTTTATATGGGGGGTTTTGATGCACCCTAATCACTGGTGGTGCTTTTAAATGTTGAAATGCTTTATCAGTTGTTGTTGAACTGCGTAGGCCCATAAGGAGTGAGTTAGTAGCAGCCTACTGATAAGTGGTAACTACATTAAAATTCTGTTAGAATAGTCTGTGTCTGGTACCATAGTTGATGAGCATAACTGGATGATTTGCGGCAAACTAGAAGAATTTGTTCATATTGGTTAGGAAAACAAAGTGGATACACAAAATTTTCTTGTTTCTTGTGTCTGTGAGACAGTAGGGCTCGCCAACAGCATTGGACTAAGGAAAGTTGGCCAAAGAGAGAAGGATTTGAGGTTTGGGAAAGAAATATTACACACTCTCCTTTCATTTATCCAAACTAGGTGCTACTTCCTCCTTTCCATAGCAAACTAGGGTTGATGAAACATTTTTGATAGATTATGATATAGGGAAAGTGACTGCTTTGCATATTCGTATAAAAAGTTCCCTGCACTGAGCACTGAAAAGTTGAGGGCAAGAATTTTTGATGGCCCTCAAATACGACGTTTAATGCAGGGCAAATATTTTCCACCCATCATGACAACCCTGGAAAAAATGCTCGGCAGTCCTTTGCAGCAGTTGTCAAAAATTTCCTCAGAAATTTTAAAGGTCTTAACAATCATGACCTTTCAAAACAGCTGTTAAATTCTTACGAACAATTAGGGTGCAATGTGAACGTGAAGGTTAATTTTCTTCATAGTGATGTTAACTATTTTTCTGAAAACTTAGAAGCAGGATGGAAGAGCAAGGAGAGTCCTTCCACCAAGATATAAAAACAATGGAGAAAAGATACCAGGGATGCTGAAATACCAACATGATGGCAAACTATTGTTGGTGCTAAAAAAGAGAGGTTGCTGGCAGTAGCTGCTACAGTACTAGCTACTCCCAAAAAACACAAAAAAGGGAATTTCAGGATTAACAACCAAGGATTATTTTCTCATAAGAATATGCTAGCATGTTTGGGCTATTCTTGCCACTTTAACGCTTTTCTGTCACCACAATCTTTGCATTGCAAGGCCATAATTAAATATCTGTGTATTTTCTCATCTGTGTTTTGTAAGTCACAGTTGCAAGTATACAGTATAGACTAACTGAAGTTTTGTGTTTGTCTAACCTTTTTGTATGTTTTCTACACTGCACATTGCTCTTCATAAGCTAGTTGTGGTTTGTAATAAAAGTCACTAGTGTTTAAATAACATGTTAGCAAGCTTATACATCTTGAAAGCTTTCAACAAAATAGAAGTTTAATGTAAAATCACTTTAGACCTGTGCCAAAATTTATTTGAGCTTTTAGTAAGTTCTGCAAAAAATAACCATAGTTAGAAAACTTTGAGTGGTGTCAACTAAAAGTTGCAGAGACTTGAAACTTGATCAAAGTAAACATGAAATCTATGCCAACCACACTAAGTACTTACTGATTCATGATAAACTTTTGTCAGTCGATCCAACTTGATATCCAAGCTAGCCATCACAAAAAGCATAAATAAATTACAAATTTTTCAACCACATAAGAATGCTTTGCTGAAAAAATTGCAAGTTCAGAAGCTAACATTACATTAACCAAAAAACACTGATACAACATGTTACATTTTTGTCAATTAATCAATGACAACAAACCACTTGCAAAAATCAACCAACACCAAGGTGTGAAATTGCAAAATCAAAAAATATACAATCTGCATACCCATAACACTAAATGTGTAAAAAGCTATGCTGATGAGGATTGAGCACTCATGACTCTACACAACACTTTTCTATCAACCAGCCCAGTAGGCCATATAAAAAGTTGGCAGTGTCTAAACAACTGCATCTGCTTTTCGCCTTGGAAAGACTAAAAAACTGTAGCCTATCAAGTGAAATTGCTGACCTTTGTGAATATGTGACCAGTTCTTGTAATGTATGTCAGTTGCTTCTGACAGTAAAGGATTAAAGTGGCTATTAATTTTGGTTGCCTGTAAAAGGCGGAACTCCGTAAATTGCGGAGCTTTTTGCGGAGGTTTGATGACGTAACTGGAGTGGAAAAAAGTTGCGTTGCAAAAGGAATAAACAGAAAAAAAGCGAAGAAAAAATAATTTATTATTACAAAATCATATGCGCTTCCCCCAAACATGTAATATATGGATGTTTGCGATGTTTAAAAATTTTATAAACTCACAACTATCGAAACCTATGTTTTGTCCCCGAACTGTTGTGCACTCAGATAAGCAAAAATTATCAAACTTCAGAATAGACTTCTTTTACTATGGTGTAAGATCACCTTCTGCAATTAAATTATTTTTACTACCGTTTAGTTCTCATTGCTCAATGCAAACTATCAGTTTTAGCGACTCCGGTTACGTCATCAAACCTCCTCAACGAACCAAGCTCCGCTCTTCACTGAGCTCCGCCTTTCACAGGGTACCTTAATTTTTTAAGTTGCTATAGTATAAGCCTGCCATGCATGACGCAGTTCGAATAAAACGGTAAGTTTAGTTTGTCACTTTAGACAGCAGCACCATCTTGGTAGCGTAACAGATGCGTTTACGTCTGTTGTGCAGCCAAATGGTTTTCAGTTTGGTTCATCACATTGGTGACCTTCGTTTTGGAAGTAGTGGTTCCAGGTTTCTATTCATGGGACTATTTTTTTTTTTACTTCTTTCAGAAGTTTCCAAATTTCTATGTTCAGATTTACAGTTAGGTTTCAGGTTTACGTTTGGGGTTTAGGTTTAGGGGTTAGGTTTACAGGCTTAGGTTTAGGGGTTAGTTTTAGGTTTGAAGTTTAAAACTTTAGGTTTAAGGGTTAGGTTTAGGGTTTAATTTTACAGTTTTTAAACTTTAATATGTTTCTACCGAGCCTACTACTGCAGTCCACTGCACACGACACTTGCCATGCGTTACTGTCGTCACGTTACAAGTGGCGGATAAATAACTTTTCAACTATTAAGGTCCACTAGCAGACCTTTTTAGCCACAGCCATTAATTTTTTTTGTAACTGTAAACACTAACCCTGAAGGAAGTCGCTATAGGTCTGCCGGTGGTGACGCAAATAAACGGCTGAGTTTATCACTGCGGCAGCCACTCTGGAATCCGTGACAAGCGCACGCACGATTTTTTTTCTTGACCTTCGGTGTCACGCGAAAAGAAATAATTGAATTTACTTGCCAGGCTTCTGCAAATACCATCACCTCCATACATTTTTTTCACTCAGAAAACCATATTTCTATGTGAAGGTTTTTCAGTAAGCTGGTAGAGCCAGACTAACTAGGCAGAATTATAACTGTTGCAATAAGTTGACAATTCTGCACCTGAGTTTTGCAGAAGCCCCAGAAAGCATTTTTGCTGAATTTTGATAAAATTAAAAAAGTTTTTCCAAAAAGCTATGTTTCGCAGTTAAAGTTTCATTAGATTTATTTTTCAAAGTCTAACAAGATTTTGAAACGTATAATTTTAGCATGTCTAGTACCAATCCGACCACAAAGACCGAAGCACACAATTCTGTTTCATTCATTACAAAGGTTCGTGCCAATGCATAGTACCCGATAACATCGACTATAATTTGGAAATGGGAAAGTAGAACAATCATTAGATTTTCCCTATTTGTGATTGTTTTGCTTTTTGTGTACTCTGACCATTATGAAAAAGTTCCGAGAACACCGAAATTTAGCTCCTATCCTGCATTTTCGAAGTGACTGGGCACAAGAATTTGTCCTAACCATAACGATACATCAGAAAACTTATCTGACAAATACAACAGCAAATATTTGTTGTTATTCAAACGATAAAATTTGAAAGTTTCAAAATATTTTTGAATGTGTCTTTTTTAGATAGTTTCTTTTTTTTGGCAATGAATGCGTTACTGGTCAACGATTATGCAATTTTTATAAAAATTCATCCAAATGTTTTATCCGGTTCATATAGAATTACCTAAAGTAGCCAATGATAGCCTAGGTTCTCTAAGAAATCTTATACGTTTTAGAATGGAGTCATTCTTATATATTTAGTATATATAGATGTTTGATTTTTTAATTAATTGTAGAATATACGGCAATTCGAAATTGTTTTCCGTATAGATATTGAGGTTGTATTTCGTTGAAAAGATACAAGCACTCACCACTCACAAACGTGTTAACAAAGCCATTCATCCACAATCTCCAATCAAATGTGCAAGAGAAGTCAAGATTTTTTTACCAATAGTTTTTCAAATGATTCCTCCAGTGTGGGTCAAAACATGTGCTTAAAATACATTGCTTGCTGGGGTATTTATGATACTGATCCCTTCAATAACAGTTTCTCATTTTGCCGCAACCCACACCCACAACCCACACAGTATTTTTAAGTGTTTAATGCTATACAGCAATACTGTGAGGAGTGGGTCCAAACGTGATTCGTTATTTTGACTGAAGCGTCTAGGCCAGTGGTTTGCAACTTTTTTGTATCGCGACCCATTGTAGCGCTATAACCTATAACCCAACAACCCCCAAACCTTTTTTGTATCGCGACCCATTGTAGCGCTATAACCCAACAACCCCCAAATAAACTCGGATAAAGTCAATGTAATATGTCCATGTACATAAAATATCTTCTGGCGACCCTTCCACAAATGGTTCACAACCTCGGTGGGGCCCACCACTTCCAGGATGACAACCACTGGTCTAAGCTATATCAAGAAAAAAACATTTTTTCCATAACTAAGGGAAAATCTTGCATCAAAATTGCGCCTGGAACCCTGTCCTTCTGTATTAGCTATCCAGCAATTCGCGCATAATATATAAGAGTATGCAAACCTTGGTTCCAAACCAAACTTCCATCTACCATGGTAGCATTCTTCAAAAGGTCAATGTATGGTCGCAAAAAATTTCATTGCATAGATCAGTGGTTCTTAAGGGGTATGTGTACCCTTTAGGGCAGTAGTTGTCAACCTTTTACCTACAGCGACCCAATTTGCAACCCAATTTAACCTAACGACCCTCTGCCAAAAATTTCTACTCATGCATATGAAATGCAGTTGTGTTTGCACAATAGAAAATCACAATGACTGAAAACTAACGTACGATATTACTATGTTCAACAAAGACTCATTTATTAACTAATGCATATGGCAGCATGAGAGAGACCCGTGCCGTATACAAATCATTCTACAGCACAATTCATCGAAAACGAGGTAACTCCCAAGTTAGTTACGGCAATCAGATATCTAATTACAAACAAAGCACTTTCCTACATCGCAAAGTTATTCGTGTGTTACCAAACGCAACAGTACTGTAGTGGTCATAATCACACCTAAACAATTTTGAATGAAACAGTAGGCTATCGTTTTTGCCAGGTAATCAGGGGTGTAGTGCTACAAAAATAGGTGTGGGGACGCTGTTCCCACCCACTACACCCCTGATTTAGATTAAGGCCGAACTCTAACACCAAATATTCCTCAGGTGCCCTCACCTAGGAAAACTGCCAAAACACATGCATTTGCTGTTTTTCCAAGTAGAAGTGGCCAGCTGGTCTTAACAATGGTTATGCTATTAGAAAGGCTTGTAATGGTGAATAATACAGTAGATCGCATGTAACTAATTCACTGTGACAAGAAAGAAAAAATAGGAAGTTATTGTTCCAAAGGTGGAGGTGGATGCCAACTATCTTTTCCACATAGACGGGGATGTAAAATGTTGGTGAAATACTGTTTCTGAACAACGGGAAAATATCAGATGTGATCTGTCATCCACGTACTTCTAAGATGAAATACGAACTTTTTACTGGCTTCCATGGAACTTTGCAGAACTTTCGTCAGAAAATCTTCAATATGGTCTTTACGTTTGTGCAGTGGGGCTCGGTATTCAAAATTTTGACAAAAACTCCCGAACTGTAGTGCTTGTTATTACAATTTTGGGGGGCTTGAAGTTTTGCTTGGGGCTATTAGCCCACAAAAGTCCCCCCTCCTGGCGACGGGAATGGAACTTTGTAGTGGTACGAATATGTTTTTTGATATTATTCGGAATGACAAACGGTTACACATCATACAGATGTATGACTTTTCAAGGTTACACATGCAGTGGCGTAACTGACAGGGGGAAGAGGGGAGAATCACCCGACCTGGCAAGCTACATGTAAAAACCGGCCGCGCCATAAGCTTATATTTCGTTTTTAGTATTCCTTTGGTTTTCAGTAGGTTGCTGGCTTTGTTGTTTTTTTTGCGTTTTTCGGAGTATGTTTTGGTTATTTAGGGTTTTAAAATATAGCCGGTGTTGTGATCGGAAATCCCGAGCGGCATATACGCAAAGCTTCGCACTGTGGAAGCAAGCAACAATAGAGTTCACATGCCATGATCACTATATTATTGCTTGTTCGCGTCACATATATGTATGGTGTTGTTCTTCATGCACATCCCATTCGTGGTGAATCACACAATCAACGCAACACCACCGGAGAGGTTGCAACACCGGCTACATCCATAATCACACTCAATTCTCAAGTTTTGTTCTGAGTGTTGGCTAGTAATCCCCCTACAATGACCAGTGTTCCCTTTCAGCTAAGTTTTTCCCCTGGATCAAACCTCTAATAGCGCCACTGAACACACGAGGCACTGGAGCTGCTCAAAAAACCCTGATAGAGGTTTTATTCATAAAAGCTTTTTGGAAGAGATTTCACGCACCATAATGATTTCAGTGAAAAGCAGTCACACGTGAACCCAATGACCTTGTAATGCATGACTGGAAACAGACCCGGGTAGTAGCTGTGATTGGCCTTACAACTAGTCCATGGACCTCAACGTCACGGGGCGGTGAAGTACAATAAGCCGCAGATGTGGACGTGAAGGTCAACGCAGTGAGCATGGTACGTGATTTGCGTGACTTTTGAAGCGAAAAACAGGCGTGCGCATGCGACGTAGCAAATGGTTTACTTGGACAATTGTATCAGTTGTGAAGCCTGTATGATTTAGCACAACGGTGCAAAACCTGCGGCCGTACGGCCGCATGCGGTCTTTGATAATGAAATTTGCAGCCGTCTACATGTAATTTAAAATAGAAGATTTGGTGGTCGTGCTGGCGTATATTGAAGCAAAACAAACACAAGGCAAGAAAATCAGTCAACACGATGTCTAACAATCTGGATGGTGATGTAACAAAGAGTTATAGAATGAATACACATTTACGTTTGAATGTGGTCTGTGTTGGTTGGCACTTGGCAGTAACCTATTCTTTAATTCAACGTATATCATAAATATAACTCAAACTCATTATTGGCCGTACTTCATATAAATAAAAGTAATGCGGCCGGCAATAGCAAAAGGTTCTACATCCCTGATTTAGCACAATGAGAAGATGCATGATTTTCAGCAACTCAGATGGAATCCAATAGAGTGCGTTCACATTTTATTTAGCCTAGTACATCATGTGGCGGAAAACTCCGTGTTAACCACTGCTTCTCATATAATGTGGTTAGGTTGCATTAATGTACAGTAAGTTAGAGTTAGTTACAGTATATGCGGTGGTGGCATTCAAAAGTGTTAAGAACAGGTTCTGTTAAAAAATATGTAAATCTGTAGTATGGTATGGATGACATGAGCTGCAAGCCATTCATAGGCTATATTTCCGGGAATGTTTCCAGAGGATGACCCAGGAAAATTTTGTCAAGTAGCACTCATTACAAGCCAGAAGTTTAGGTTTGCTGATAGCTAAATTCTAATAGAAAGCTTTATCAAGCATTTGAAATCTTTAAAAGAAGTAAGGATACCTTTGAAAACAATTAAGCGAACTTTTGTTTCTGATGCATTTAAAAACGTTAAGTTTTTTGGAAACCATAGATACTTTCTTTGCTAAAATGACAGCATGCAACACCAATAAAAATTATAATTAGGAATTGCATTAAACATGATCTAAAACTTATGCAATAGCTATTTTGTTCAGATCCCATGTAAAAACATCAATTGCGATGGGTGATCAAAGAAAGGATTATCTACATAGTAGTTATTCGCGAAGGTCTAACGTCTATAATCTTCTATAAAGTCAATATTTAAACTAGGAACACAATAGCTATTATGATCCAGTTAATATCACGGGGTTGCTACTATTTTCTCCTTATCACAACAGTGATATAGTGCTTAAAACCCAAAGTTGTGCAAAAACAAACAAAAGTACCACAGCTCACGGTTACTAAACAACGGGATCTCAATGTGGTTAATCTTAATTAATGCTGTTTTCATGCAATTTTCCATATTTACGGAGAATTTTCAGAGCCTGTCTTGGACTATGCGGAATTGTTGAAAAACAACAGTCTATGAATAAAAACAGACTCTCCTCATAAACATCATCAGTGTCATTATTGTAAGTCGGAGAAAGTATGATGATTGTAAGATGTTTAGCAAAGATGTTTCGAAAGATCTTTTGAAGTATACAACTTGGAAATCTATCCCAAGATTTACTGCAATGGAAACCAAATGAATTTAAGCTCTTGGATGAGACAAAATTGGTAATCTCGGCATGGCCAATGAAGCTGACCCTTGGGCGAACATGAGGAAATGTTTTCGACTAACCGAATATTTGCTTGTGTCAACGTATTCTCTTACAACCAACGGGGATCAGTGGATACCATAAGATGTTGACCGTCCGGTGTTGTCTCTGCAGTTTATATCAAGTAATCTGAAAATTCGGCTTGAACTGAAGGTATTCGATTCCGCTAATGTGCAATGCGAGTGACAGAGTTTTATCTGTTCCTATTAGATCGAGGGGCATATAGATCGTACCACAATTTTCTGAATGGAAGTTGTTTTAACTTTAAGCACACTTATTGAACAAATCACTTATAAACCTATAGATTTTACTGTTCTGGGCCTATCTTTGATGCTTCAGTTGGAATGGACTATCCATGAACTGCGGCATGGCATTATAGGGTGCATAGTAGTCAAGTGCCTTTGAAGATCACTTTCATTGTCAAAAATCTCTGCACAAAGGTGACAAGAAAACTCTCGACTCATCTTTTGACAGCGTTCAACGTTACTGACGACGGGCAAAACACAACTGAATGCTCAAGGTTGTCAACTGTGGAATTTAACTGTTCATATTGACCTAGTTTCAAAATGTTGCATCATTTCTGTGATGAGATCCCGATGACGTAACTGCAATCAACAACACAGGATGTAATTGGGAGGCTTGCCCGGACCTGCCCTTACAATGGATCGTTGCATATATTGTGACGTAAACGTAAAGTGTTACACCATCCTCTGTCATGTGACGTGACCGACGGAGGTCAGTCGGCGCTAGTTACGTGCATGTTTGTTTATAAGATTAAAAACTGACACGTTTGGACATGTCGTTTAGCAACACAGTCTGTTACAAGTTGGGGCACAGGTGGTGCATTTGTTCAAAACGTGGCATTCCTTTTCACCACAGTTGGAACGGTGTGGTGACCAAAGAAAAGTTGCAAGCTATCTTTAAAATATGAAATTAATAATCAAAATAACTTTGCAGTGGCTGCTACTTTCGTTAAAAGAAGTCGTAAGATATGAAATGTTGACGATGACGTAAAAAGGTAGACAAATTTTGTTAAAATGCTGCTCTGCAAAAATGATACGGTTATATTAATTTTGTTACAGAGCGGGGTGGAACTGCTCAACTGACAGTGGTTCACGCTTTACGATAAAGCAACCGTAATGAGTAATTGCTTGTTTGCTTTTGTTAAAACATGATAAACGTTCGAAGGCAAATGCTTCGCAAAGGAGACTGATGAAGTTTGCAGGTTGTCAGTGCGTTTTACTTTGATACATCCCCATGGTTATTGAATGATGTTCAAGTGAAGTAATCTTGACCAGTTGCATGAACATTTGTTTATCAGATTAAAACGTGCCATGCTCTTGCACCTTCGGCCTTCGACAATCAGTGATAGGTTAGAGCATGAAGTAGACGGCTTAGACAAAACCTCAAAATAACAAGTTAACTAAAAATGAGAAATAAAAAAATTGAAAAAATTAACGTGAAAATGATAAAAAATATTACCATAACACAAAATTATGAAAATTTTCAAAACACAAAAAAATTGAAAATATATGTCGGGTAAGGAGGTTGGGGAAATCCCCTCGCTACTTTCACCCATCTCCACTCTTAAAACTGTCTACTATGCTCTAGTTCATCCACATCTTTCATATGGACTGGCTTGGTGGAGTAATGCCACTAAAACATCAATCAAAAAGATTATAATCCTTCAGAATAAAATCGTTCGACTTATGACCTACAGTGATCAGCGGACTCCAGCATCAGGCTTGTATAAATCCCTCCAAATGTTAGCATTGGATAATATGATAAAACTAACCTTAATTACAATCGCTCACTTGTTCCATCATAAAACGTTGCCGAAAATTTTTGACAACCTATTTAAATATCTGAAAACTTCGCGTAGTTACACTACTCGAATTTGCTCTAATCAAAATTTATTTAAACCATCAGTAAATAGAAATATTGGAAAGATATCAATTCAGTATAGAGAAGTAGAAGTGTGGCAGTCTCTTAAATTGAATATCAAGCTACTGGGTTCCACTAGTTTTCGAACGCAGGTAAAAAAATACCTTCTTGATATTGATTAACAAACTTAATCCTTATGGTCTTGATATACGCTACGTGCCTTGTAAATGGTCTGTGTATTGGATGTTCTGTACCTATTTGGTCTTTGTTGTTGTTGCCTTTTTCTTGAAGCATCAGTTTACTATCAAGGAATATTTTTATCTTTTGCCATTGCTAATTTTCTAAAGTTGCATCTGTCTTTTGCGTATCGCTGGTGTTACAGCTGAGTAAGCATATAATGACTGACCCATGGTCAGCTAACTTTGATGACCTCCGGGTCTTTTCGTTGGCCATGCAAAATAAACAAGCATTGTCTGTCTGTGTACCCGATCTCCCGATCTTCAATCATCCATATAACTGTGGGCCTGACCCACTACCTTTACTACTGAAGCATTCTACCTGCGCCCATACCTTACAAACATTTACAAATAACATGAAAATTAGAAAGATTTGGAAGATCCACCTAAAATTGCTAAACTGGGTTTGAATGCATGCTTTCTTGTGACTTGTTGCACATCAATTCCAAACAGTTTAGTAGAAGAGCATCAGTCGGAAATATCGACGAGCTTGCTGTCTGCGCTCACATCGTGCAAACCTTCAAAAGTATCTTGAAAAGTGCAAACATTTAAAAAACAATCGAAGGAAATTTTGCATATAAAAATGATTCATGACCTTAGGGTATGTGCTTGAATTTCAATGCACTTTGGCGATAAGCATCAGCAAGAAAAATTACCATGTATGCTCTACTATAGGCTAGCTTACACACTGCATTCTTTTTCGCGAGAACCACGCAACATCGAAATATCGTATCTGAAAATAGCCCCCAGAATTGTGAAAATGTTTATGAATATAAAACATGTTATGTGTGTGTTACTGCTGCTTGTTTGCACATCAACTCCAAGTAGTTGAATATCGACATGCTTGCTGTGTCTGCCCAAGCATTGTGAAGAGTTCAAATCCGCTATGGCTACACATTTTTGTACTCTTGTATTATTCGACTGTGTTGGTGATATGGAAACCGAGTCTGCGATAAAATAAAATAAACATTACTTAGTTACATACATATGCTAGTTTGAATGTGCAGCAATGTATTCACTATGTTTGCAGGTTTTTGCGGTTATGCAGACAAAAACTACATTTACATGTCTTAACAGTTACAACTGGCTCTTTGAGGGCAAACATAATGCTGATATGGCCCTCTGTGAAAATGAGTTTGACAGCCCTGCTGTGCAGTAGAATGAGCGAAGATCGAGAATAGCACTGTATCTGACTAGCAGTGAAATGGTGTTGCGCCTTCCTGTTGATTTTATGGCTATATATATATTTCCTAGATTTAATATTTTTTATTGTCAAGATTTTTTATTTTAAAGTTTTTGATAATTTCCATGTTTTACGTTAAACTGATTATTCACAACTGCTCCGAATATCCGTTGTCGCTCCCTCACTTAGAGGTTCCCAACACCGTAGGTCGGTTAGAAAAGGCAGAAAGGCCGTAAAGCCTAGCAACACGTCAGAGTACCTGATCAACCATGACACATTACTAGCACTCTGTATAGAACTCTTATGCGCAAAACTTTATCTTAAGAGAGTTCCGAGGCATTTTTGAACTTTTAAAAGTCGGCATGACGCAGAACAAAAAAAAACTCACCAGCGTGTTTAATCAGATAGCTTCGAAGAAAAGACCTCGTTTTATTTAGCTTCTCAAAAATGAAACTTGTTGGCACTCTCCCACGTATATTGTATATGGATTTTCATAACAAAACTGCTTGCAGAAACAGTTGAAAGTTAGCCCTTAGCAAAGTACTCGTAACGTGTCGTTGCAAGCATTGCAGAAATTATGCGCTACGATTTCATTGGTACACACACACTGTTTTTATGGAATTCAGTAAAAATTTTAAACAGGATAGAGGGCAAATTCTTTTCTCCATAGCACAACAACAAAGAAAGCTTAACTACTGACCGCTTTGAACTGCTGAAATTAGAACAATTGCTTTACAATTCCGTTTTGAAGGAGCTACTTCTTGCAAGATTTCATAAAAAAATAACTCAGGCAAAGTCTCGAGACTAACACGTCTCGAGACCGAGACCAAGTCTCGAGACTCCATTACTGATAGCGTGACTCGAGTCACGATTTTGGTGATTCGGACTCGACTCGAGTCACGTTGAAAAAAATGGTGACTCGACTCGAGTCACGTTTTTCACAAAATGACTCGACTCGAGTCACACTCAATGACTCGAGACTCGAGTCAGAGTCATTTTCACAAAATCTCTGAGTTCCTGATGGACAAACCCAGTTCGTTTGCATACAAAGAAATGAGCATTTTTTGCTTCAGCGATGATCAAGATTGGCGGAAATTTTCTGTTTTGCCTGTCTAGTCGTGCTGCGCTGCATTTTAAGGATCAAATGTCCCCAACTTGCAGAGGGAGACCTGACACTTTGCTTTCATTGAGGGGTCAGCAGAGCACAATATATTGGCAACTTATCATGGTTTAATGCAGTATTTACATATCGTGATCATGGCAGTGGGTCTCATACTGTGACCTTGAGTCTTTTCCAGATACCAGTAATGTGATTCAAGTTTTTCAGATTAAAATCCAAACCAAAAACTATATTGCAATATATATAGCAAATGCGAAAAACCGAATCTTGTTTAAATCCAAATTCCTGCCACTGTTATTTGCCAAAGCCCATGTGGCGACGTGATTACGCCACATATGTCATAGAATTTGTAGCTGCAATAGAAGAGCGAACCTGGTGAAATGTGTAATCTTCAATTGCTATTATGCTAAGGATTGTAGGTTCGACTCTTTCATTGGTTGGCTCAGGGCGACGCAGCATTGTGCTTGCAACAAATGGCTCTCAACGTGTCGTGTGGCTGTAACCTAGTGTTAACCTACAGTCCTACAGTAACCTGCAGTCCCAAAACTGAAGCGAAAGTTACAGTAATCTGCAGTACCAAAATTGAACCGAAAGTTGCGAAGAAGTTCAAAAGAAAATTATCAATTCCAATCCAAATATATTTAAGCAAAAATGATAACAACCAAATCTATCAAAATAGAGAAATGTCGCAAGATTTAAATGCAAGTACATGTTCATCTCTAGTCATTTTCATATTGGCCAATGCCAAACGAGATGTTGCAACAACATATCCTCGTTTTTGCAATGCACCGCACCGATTGCACGTTCTTTTTGTTACGTTTGCACCTGGCACCACCTTCACATCATGGTCAAAGCACCACTTTGTTGTGACTGGAAAGGCTGAGCAGCAAGTGCGCAAAGCTTCCCACTGTTGCACCAAGCAGCAATGAAGATGCCACGTCGTGATCGTTTTATTTCTGCTTGTTCACACCACGTGGGTCTTGTTCTTCACGCACATCCCGTTCGTGGTGAATCGCACATTCACCACAATGCTAACTGAGAGGCTGCAACACTTGCAGCAAGGTTGGGCTAGATTTTTTAAATGATTGAGAGTGAAAGAGACGAGTAAAATGCAAACTGAGAAAACTTAAATGTAAATAACCTGCAATTAAACAGCCATATGGGTTACCATTTTTCTTATATTGTTTGCTCATATTTAATAATATCTCATTTCGTATCGACATTTTCTCATATCGTAACTACATATTGCTTAAGGTTTATATTCCGGTTGTATTCTTTAATGCAACCAGAATATAAACCTTACCAGAAAATAGTTGGCTCATGTGAAGACGTGTGAAATGAAAGATGCCTTTGTTAAAAGTATCTAGGTTTGGAGTTGGTAGGACCAACCTAAGCATGTGTTTACTCATCTCACATCCTTATCCTTGTGAATTACGTGAATTCTACAAGGAAGGATTTAGAAGTTGTGGATTCACTACTCTTTTTGGTGTAATGAAACAAAATTATTGAAAAAGTCATTTCCCTTACCAATTGTTAAAGTGTTTGATATATTATGAAATTGTTTGTCGTTGCAGGAAAACAATAACTATGGATAGTGTATATGAATTGGAGAAATTAGTCTCCAATTGTTCAGTAGCCGACTCTGAGACATTCTCCATGCATGAAGCAGAAATCACATTAGAAACACCGAAGTTCGTTTTGATGATCAAATCGTGGTAACTGTTGGAATGAAGATTGGAAATCAAAATGCTTATCCCTTGCAGAATCAGAAAGAACCTACAGAATGTTTAATCTCAGGAGTGAAGAACCCACCAGATGAACAACCGTATGGTACATCAGAAGAATTGAATGAAATTATTACAGTAGGTCAAGACAATATCCATGATGGACAGGATTTTCTACTAACTGATGTGAGTATTGGGAATCTGGAAGAATCCTTGCAAAGTTCTTCGATAGAATCATTTCCAAAAAATCAAGGTAAAATATCACCGATGGTAAGTAATGATAAGGAAATCGAGAAAATTGCAACCTTGAAAAATGATTTGCAATATTTCGGAAAGAAAGACATGACGGAATTTCGAAAGCGTATGCAAAATTTACAGCGAGAATTTGATCGTCTCTGCTAACTTATGAGTGATCTTTTAAATATTTTACATCTTAAAGTCCGTCCCAAACCTCTTGAACCAAATGCAAATCAAGAAGATATCCACTTAACCCCATTACAATTAATTGCAGTGACCAACACCTTGGCTGAACGTATATCTTGGAATCCTTCTGTTCGGAGGATCCTTATGGCCGAAGATCTTTCTCAAATTCGATGCTATAATTGCAACAAAATCGGTCACATTGCTAAATATTGTCGCAATAAGAAAAAATCTTATTACACGTCAAAAAAAAAAAAAAGTTTGGACATGCACTTTGCAAGCACCAGAAATGACCTTCATCTGGTCCTAACATCTAATGTTATAAGAAACGAGTTAATTCATTCCCACTTATCTCGAACTTATGAAGTCTTTTCATGCAGATTTTGAGTTAAAAGTGTAGTTTTCCCTTGTTTTCATAGTAAAAATGTAAATACTTGCAACAAAGATTGATTCTCATTGGGACCCACTCCCTTGACAACAGTGATAAAATTAACGATACAATTTATAAAACGATTGACGCGACGAAGATTGGAAGCAATCTTGTAATTGTTCCTAATTGTAGGTAAACTTCTCTAACATCAATGCGTCAGAACTCCAAATTGCCATGCAAATTGACTTTATGAAAGTAAAAGTGTGTTCTCTGAGACATTACGTAACATACCCTTGACTAAAGTTGTAATGCCATTAAGGACTGTCCCAAATTGAAATTTGTTGAATTCGTTATATAACGTCACGATGAAAAATGCTATGGTAATATTTTCTTGAAATTCCACAAATCAGAAATTGTCAGCAAGACATATTCGTTGACAATTATTTCTATTAGAAAAACAGGGATCGGAGACATTAGTCTAAAGACTTTGTGATGCTATCTTTCATGATAACATCTTGCTTTATACGTTCCAAATGTATTTTGAAATAGTTCCGTTCATCAGTGACCATACCCAGAGTGACCATGCATTCAAAACAAATGTTGAAAGCTGCTGAGAAAAAAGGTTATATCTGGTATGAAAATCCAAACTCTTAAGATAACTAATTTTGAAATAAACTGATTCACTGAAATGTGGAAACAAACTCGGAAGATGAGATACAATGTCATTTACAAAGTTGAATCCTTATCAACATTAAGTATGGAAGACACCCTAGATGGGAGAGATTCGTCAACAAAAAGGAAGTTGAACAAAAATTTCTTTTCATAAGTTCTCTTTGTCATCCTTTTAGTCTAAAAGATCATAAAAATTGATGACAAACATGTGCTTATTTTTAAGATATCATAGAACTTTCCAACCGTATAAATTAATCAGTTAAACAACATTGACTGTCGTTTTTGGCAAAAACGTATTGTTTTACATCTTTAATGAAGCAGACAAAAGAAAAACCTACGGATGCCGTTGCATCTAGTTTGTAGTTTAGAAATTTTCTAGAAAACTTTACTTTTGGATTCAAGACACAAATGGTATAAAAATTTTATTCGCAAGGTAACATCCTTCTGTAAAATGGGTTACGAGTCTCATCAGTGAAAGAAGGTTCTTGCAAAATCATCTTGAAATTTATAAAGCCTTTAATCAGTTTCCTCTATTTTACACATGAATGCGAGTTCGACAACGACCTTCATGAAGACAACATCAATTCTTGTACAAAGTTCACGATGAATCTTCACATGACTTTACATCATCAAGAAAAGGATCTCACTTTAAGTATTTCGGAAGACAACAATATTATGGAAACAAGTTTACATGTCGTTAAAAGGGAACATATCCTCTAATGATTTCGGAAGATAACTCGATCAAGATTCTCGATCTGATTCTTCCTTCGTATATGGAGAAGAATTAAACCATTATCATTTCTATTAGAGGAATACCCTCTAGGAAGAGATCATCTAAACAATGTCCTGATCAATGAAAAAACTTCCGATTTTCTTTAGCATCTTCAGTCACTTTGTTCATTCAACTCTTCTAAAGATACCTGACATCTTCAATTTAACAGAGCGGGAAGGAATGTTGAGTTCGCGTTGCATCCTCAACATGAAACGTCTCGTGATTCTGAAACACAAACAAAGGAAGACTTCAAACGCAAGTCAAGAAAGCGACTTAGAAGTTTGTCAACGGTTTCATGGCATAGCAATGATTAGTACGAATATTGAAGCACCAAAAAGTCGCATCACCGAATGGACTGAATTCCAGGAGAATGAAGTTGGAACAAAGTAACAATTGAAAGCAATTAGTTTACAAGGACGTTGTATTGTGTATTTATTTAAATCCTTGTTTGTTTATACTCTGCATGTACTCGTAAGTCACAATTAGGAAGAGAGTAACCCAAAACATTATAGAAACTATTTACATTAACAATCCGTATAAAATTGTAAATGATATTCCCCGATTTAAACGGATAAAAACGAACTACAACGGAAAGCACTCCGGTTTGCGGCAAAAACGGTAGGATCGATCGTGAATTTCCTACCAGATGGAAATCGCCGACGAGTTAACAAAACCGGGACGATCTGAGCCAGACAGACAGTCTTCGTCTGACCCTCCTAAGAGAAGCAGCAAGATAAGCCGTGGGCATTACCAAGCTTAACTTGTTGAGTAAGCTGTGGGCATTACAAATCTTGAACAGTCTACAGGTAGTCTGTTGGACTGAGATATATTGAATTTGTGGCAGTATGGGTTACTCTCTCTCTCCTATGAAAGAAGTTAATTCTTGTTAAACCCCTGTTGCTGGCAGTAACATTTGTTACGTGCTTTAATTTATGATACTCGCATTAACCCCTGTTATTTCGTAATAGTTTCTGACAAATGCGAGAATAATTGCGCAGTGCTTAAAGTTGACTTGACAAAACCATGAGTGAATACAATTTTGTTTTGTGTTAATACTGAGCGCAAAGTCGAACGACAAAGGGCGGGTCCAAGTTTCTTAATTGTAAATTTGGGCGTGCCTAGGACATGTTCCTGTTAAATTAATCAGTGCTCTCAAGGAACTGTTCTAAATAACAAACCTGTACGTTACACGTCATTCCTAAGGGGCAGGTGCCGGTTTTGGGGATGAAAGTGCAGGGTCTTGTAGGGTTGTCTGCCCCCTCAACACTCCATTGGTGATCCACCCAGTGCACTGCACGTATGTTGTTTGTATAATTGTGTGCTGGCGACAATCAACCCTCAAACTTGAAAACGTTGATGTTTCAGCAGTTATTGAAGCTTAGCGCTTCTTTGCAGTTTTAAAAATGTTGTGTTGAGAAGAAAAATCCCAAACTTATTTCTCCAAAATCGCAGAATGCTGCTGTGACGTGTTCACTGTTCAAACTATGTGGTGCAGCAATCCAACAACGATTTTTAGCACTTCGTTGTGGTTTGTGCTGTGCTGCTCTAGTCCTGATCAAAAGCGCCATGTAAACGCACAGTTGATTGTGGCCGAGTTTAGCCACAATTATTAGGCCGGCCACAATCGAAAAGGCCACAAATATTACGTGCTATGAAAACGCGGTAGTTGAAAGGATCTCTTTATTGTTTACGAATCAAGAGGCGTACATTGTATAGGAACCGGATGAATTGTGGCAAATGCATTAAAGGGTCAGAGTTAGGACCAACCAGTGCATTTCTTGTATGATGTACACTACTATAGCTAGAAATACCCATTTAAACACATCCGACTGATTGTTGATCAGTAACGGAATTTGGTATTTGCAATGTTTTTCATTATGTTGTGGCGGGACAGGATCTCTATCACTAGGTGCGCATTGAGTCATGTCACCAATGTTCGATGTTATTTTAATACGTGCGCTACAGTACTGTTACTGTACAAAGTACAGCATTCACCTTATCACAACTAACGAAGTTAGGCATATCAGTGGAATTTATAAACACAAGAAGTTCCGGCAAAACCTTCCGCAAGCTCAACAACAGTTGTAACAGGTAACAATGTGTGCCACATGCACTGCAGACTACTGTAATCGACCCAGTCGTTTAGGTTATTTAGGCCTATAGGCTATTAGTATTTATGGTCGTTTAGGTTATTTAGTCGTGTAGGTTATTATATTAAAGTAAGGTTATTTATTACTCTACTGTAGGTCTGCAATACCAACTAACTGAGTACTGTATGTATGTAGGCTATCCGTACCGCAGCCTAAATTGTACTGTAGGCTAGCAGTGTCATTTGGCTTAACTCGAAAAGATCCTGGGCCAGGCATGTTGTCCTATTTTGGTGGATGACATGTTAATTCAAACTAAGGGTGGGAGGGCACTATCATATTAGTAAAAGTCTAAAAATGAAGAATAGCTAAATTATAGCTGTTTTAATGATTTGTGTTAATTATGACATACTGATTTGTTTGTTGTGTATTGTATAAACATTATTATTGCCCTGGCCACGCCATGATGCTTTTGATTTGAAATGTTGAATTTCCTGCTATGTATGCTCTCTTCCTCATACAGTAACCAGTTTTATTGCTCACTTCTCTCACCTACTAGTAGCTGTGTGCATGTCTCACCAACTCATCTATACATACTAATTAAGTAGCCTACTCTAGTATACCTCAATTCTTCACCTTTGCTTGTCTGGCCCCACCATGATCATCTGTGTTAGACTATAATGGAAATGATTTAACATTTATGTTTCTGTAGGCTGCTATGTAGGCTATATGTTGTTCAATTGAATTGTCATGGGACTATGTCATTCATGATTGGTGTGGTCTCCTTTTTTCATTTGATATGTTTGATTTTAGAATATATTGCTTGTTTTTTTTGCAAATCTAGGCCTATTCATTTCCACTTTTTTTGCACTTTTGCTATGTTCTTTTTATGTTTTTTCTATTGTCCATTTGTCTGTTTTGATTTCCTGGTTCACTTGGTTGTCTTTTAACCATTGTACTGTTACCTTATTATAATTGTTCATTATTCCTTATGTCCAATGAAAGAAAAAAAATTCTAGGTGTTGGCACCAATTGCAAATGGGTATCCCAGTTAGTGACAGCTCTGCCTTGGCAGACACATTAAATGTTACATACATAAACACCACAAGATCTCTAAGACTAAGATCTTTTACTTTGATTGCTAAGATTACAGTACTGTTTGCAGTTTATGGATTTTCATATTTATGTCATGGTGCAATCAAATTATGTTTGTCTTAGTCTATATAATAGGCTAAACCAGTGATTCTTAAGCACTGATTTGCAGACTGGGTAGCATACTGGTCAATGTAGATTTTTTGCTGGTCTGCAAAACAACCCATATTTTCTGTATAAATAGCTGAAAATGGTTAGTGTTCAGTAAAACCTTAGTTAATGACATGGGGCTTGTGATTGAGTCAACTGATGAGTAGTCTGTGGGGCTCTTATCTCTGCTTGCACCATGTATATGTGGCGTGAACAAGCAATAATAGAGTGATCGCGGTATGTGATCTCTATTGTTGCTTGCTGCCACAGTGTGAAACTTTGTGCACTTTCCGCTTGGGCTTTCCGATCTCAACAAAATGCTGCTGTGACCAGGATTTGAAGGTCGTGCCAAGTGCAGCCTTTACAAAAAGAACATGCGATCGGTACAGTTCGTTATAAGAAGGAGAGGATGTTGTTGCAACCTCTCTGTTAGCATTACGTAGAATGTGCGATTCACCATGACCGGGCTGTGCGCAAAGAACAACACCCATATACATGGCCCATGCTGTTGCTTTCGAGATGATCAGAACAGCGAAGACACGAGAACATTTGTGGAAAGTTCTTACACAATGCAATTGTGAGTACATGGTTACAGACAATGTAACTGTACAACACAAGAATTGTCCTTCGAGTGCGAGTGCCTTCGACAATCGTCCTTCGAGTGCCTTCGACGATCGCCCGAGCAGAGATTTGTTTAGGGTGTTGAAGAAACCACCCATTTCTTAACTGCACGCACTTGGTCTTTGACAAGGTTGTTCTGATGGGAAGGCAGTAGCCAACACGGTCGGACTCTGATGAAGGTTTCATCCACATTGGAGAGTTTCCCTGCTACAGTCATTATGCCGAGTGCTTGGCCAGACTGAAGCAAGTTCCACTTTTTGAGGTCTTGGCATGACCCGGCTGAGATTCAAACCACTCCGAACAATGACCTACCAGACATGAAGCGAGTGCTTTAACCACTAGGCCACACATCTGGTGATATATATGTGGCGCAAACAAGCAATAATACAGTGATCGCGGCACGTGATGTTGTTGCTGCCATAGTGTGAAGCTTTGTGCACTTGCTGCTCAGGTTTTCCGATCGCAACAGCAGTACCACACATAATTGTTCCCTTGTACCCACCCATCATTTTCACACAAGGCTGGACAAGCTGCAAATACCATATTTCAAGTCTTTGATATGACAGACTGGGTATCGAATCTAGCCTAGCATCTTTGGTTGGGCGTGTTTTACTAGCTGTACTACTTAGCTGCTTTAGACTGGATGTTATGATGCAAAATAATATCCTTTTGCAGTTTGATAATTATTTTTTTATTGAGAAAGTACGATAGTAGCTATTGGTAGTAAACAGGTTTTGGAGGGTTTAATATTGCCATATTGGTGACCGTTAGGAGATTTTGAGAATGTTGTCTAAATTTTTTACCTAAACTTCATGGTACGCCATTGGCAGTAACTGTATTATATATATTTCGGATGATTTAAAATGCAATCAACAAAGCAACAGGAAATTATGCACTTCTTTAACAACAACGACTAATTTCAGCTTTCAGAAAGGAACAACTCTCAAAGTGGACATAAAGCAACTACCAGTAATTCAAATTTATAACAATCTGCAAAAAGAGTATCAAAAGCGGGATGAACTGAAAACCGAAAAAGAGAATTTGTTAAGAAAAAATGATAAAAAGTAGTCGGTACTTGGCTTTACTGTAGCTCCACATAGTGAACAGCCACCACAATCCTTATGTTTGGCATGCTCCTAAATTATCTCAAATAATGCAATGAAACCTTCACGCTTGCATGTCACGTTCATTTGAAGCAGGGGCATATAGATAGGGCCAGAATGGGATGATGGCCAGGGAGGAATCCAAAGAGTAAAATTAAAATGTAACTCGATTAGCTATGTCCAACCCAAATGGCTTACTGAGCCAAAAATTGTGTCACTATCTTAACCAGGGCAGCACACTGAATGACATATTAATGATGGCTGTACATTGAATAGCTTATTTTGATGATAGCAAACTAAATATAGCCTAAGTAAATGTACTGAAAGTGGTTGGAATCCTAACTGCAATGGTAACAAATGTGATAAAGTGGCACTGAGGACTACAACAAACAAACTTTAGCCTTGCTGCAAGCTTCTGAGGAATCTGCCTGCTTTCTGCTTTCATTCTTCTGCGACGATTAAAACTTGCAAGCGTATCTATTTTTCATAGTTAACCCTTTAACGTCGTATGTGCCGAATTCGTCCCATCCAACGTTTTGTTGTTTTGTTCTGCACACGGTTATTTTTATCACTCAACGACCGGTGTCCCGAATTCGGCTGGAGTCGCACTTTCTTTTCAAGCAGTTTATCGCTTTTTAGTGATTACAGGTTTGACATTTGCCATCTTGAATTCTGTCGACTGTTGGTTCTAAGCGGCAGAATCCAGTAAAGATTTTGATGAACATTTTTGGGAAAAGTTTTCAGTTCTGCACGACAGAAAAAAAATCAGGAATATAGAGTCAGTCCTGTAGAATGGGAATCTGGCATTTTGAGTTTAATATCGTTGTTTTGTGAGTTTTTAGGCAGATTTTTGTGGCTGGGACGAATTCGGCACAGTGGTTATTTAGGCATAAAATTGTGGATAAACAATTCTCTTCCGCAAGTCTGGGGCTATTGCAGTTTTTTTTTCTTTTTTGCAGTTATTGCTATTAGATTATGCCGAGATATTTGTGGAAAAAGGCGTAACTTCTTACTAAATGAAACCAAGATTGTTTTATGGCAAGAAAATGACTGGTAAGGTTTCCAGAATATGAAAGTGATAATAGTAAGTAGTACGACAATAATGATGATCCATACTATATTATTCCTACAAGAAATGACTTCACAGAGATTCATCTGATTCCAAAGAACATACTTGTGACATGGCATTTTGCAGTTAGAATGTTTGCAACAGTGAATAAAACTTTGAAGAGTCCCAAGTTTTCCACTTTGGAAGAGTCAGAAATTGAAGCATATCGTATTCCAGAATTGGGCTAAGATCAATGCAATATTACTATAGTTCATATTTTCGTCTTG
>Ga0210059_1001339_pt1 | contig 36660 bp, 17 predicted proteins | sample Ectturendosymbi2_FD_188042 | JGI IMG/M metagenome (GOLD analysis project Ga0210059, IMG submission 188042) | Ecteinascidia turbinata endosymbiont from Florida, USA - Sample 2 (SPAdes) (version 2) | ecosystem: Host-associated > Tunicates > Ascidians > Unclassified | place: Key West, Florida... | reverse complement strand
TCCTGTTTCCAAACCAACGTTTAAGCGAAGTTCGTGACATAATATGCACGTTTTTCTATACATCCACTCTCCTTATTTTATGTGTCATTGCACTGAATATAACCTATTAGCGCTCCAAGTTAGGCTATCGGAGGAAAATACAACCAAAACACACTCATCACTATGTCAGAGCATTTACAACTACAATTTTTGCATTAAGTTGACAAATTAACAAGCAAAAAGTATGCGGAAACAATTAATCTCCTTTTCGCAGGTAATATAGTTTTTGTAACATATCAAACTAAAGTGGGGGGTTAACCCCAACTCCCACTTGCGTACGCCCTTGGCAGACAATATAAAGACAATGGTTTCGGACAAAGTGAACTATCGCGAAACACGATCTTAAATTAAACACGCTTAGTTGACGAAAGGTCTGCAAAATGTGGTGAGATGGTTTCTGGACGCAGACGATAACCCAGATTCCCACCAAAACCTAATTGTTACTTTTTTAGCCCATTTACAATGTTCCTTGAAATTTGCATGCAAATTTATATCGTGGTATTTGCATTAAGTCGACAAATTAACAAGCAAAAAGTATGCGAAAACAATCAATCGCCTTGCGAAGGTAATATAATTTTTTTAAATATCAAGCTCAAAGGGGGGTTTTAACCCCAACCCCAACCCCCCCTTGCGTACGCCCTTGGTATAGAAAACCATTATACTAAAAAATAACTTCAAATTGCAAATAGAATTAATAATGAAAACAGATAAAAATATTATAGTAAAATACCGATTCGAAATTTACGATTAGAGTGCAAACTACGGTTGACCACTAGTGTCGCTATTGCACTGTGTACTGCTCGAGATTTGTCACGTGACCTTGATGTCGCAAGTTGCGGGTATATAAAGTGCGGAATTCGTCAACTGAAGTCAGTCTGACTTCGACCACTGTCCAAGAAGCAGCTCAAACAATGGCTAGTGACTTCGGTCCAATACTAGTTATTGAGACTAGTTGGTGACTTCGGTCCATTACCAACTCTCTACAAGTTGAAGGCTTATGCCTAAGCTCAACTTAAACCAGAGAACTATAGACTGGTAGACGGCTTTGTCCCTGATGTTCTAGCATAATTCCGGTCACTCTCTCCATGATAAAACAGAATTCGCATTAACCCCTATCTCCTGTAATAATTATGCATCTGTATGTTGATGCACATTACAAACCCCTGTTGTGATGAATATCGCAGTGCTTAATGTTATAGTAATAAAACCATGAGTGAATACAATTTCGTTAAGATAAACTGAGCGGTTCGAGCGAAACCGGCGGGTCTAAGTTTCTTAATTGTTAACTTGGGCGTGCCATGGATGCTCCGGCTAAATTCACCAGTGCTCTCGCGGAGTTGTCCTAAATGTGTTGTAGTCTTCTTTAGAAGAGGACTGCCACATTCTATAGAGATCTTTTATTAGTAAGAAACGTGCGTTTAACCAAAACAAGAAATACAAATATAATTGCTTACAGAAGTGTTGTAAATCGTTTTTACTTTTAAAATGTTGGGGTCCCCGAAATCGGGGGCCCTAGGCTTAAGCCTTTTTAGCCTAATGGTAAATCCGCGCCTGAATAGAGCAATGACTGCGCTCGGTCGGTTCGGCGTTCATATCTGTGTAACTTTCTAGCTCGAGGTAAATGTGAATAAAATTTAAATGTCACAAGCGACTTTTTTCATGGCGGTTGCTGCATACATTCAATATCGTATTTAAAAAATGTTGACCCCTTGTGATTTTTTGCCCCCTCTGCTGCGAAATCCTGGCGACGGGTCTGACTGCAGTAAACGTTACTACGATTAGTTGGGTGAAATTTAGCTCATTTGGACGACATAAGACTAAAAACAATTGGTACACAATGTTTTCCATGAGTTGGCTGGGTGCCCAGCGTTGCAACACAGTGCTCACATTTTCTCAGAAAAACCTGAGTACATCAATGCCCTAAGATAAACAGCCTTTTAGTCACCTATTAAAACTTTCTCCACCGGACGAGCGAAAGTTTTAAGCAAGTAAGCAACTTCCCTTTCCTATCAATAAACTACTACAGCACAGAACAATAGCTTAACTACTGTAGAGCTTCCTAAATAACTGCGGCGACTAGTTGCTTTACTGCTTTAAAAGCCCAGCAGCAACTGTAGTGGCTGAACCTTGACTAACGAACGATGCTGGAGCTTGCTAGAGTTGGCGCGTTTCGAGTAGATTTCCGCAATAGCAGCCATTGTTACGCAATGAGATTGAGAGATAGGTAGCGACAAAGCGGTGGTAAGCGTAGGAACTATGGCGCTAATAATATCGGCTGTGTCGCCCTCATTTGCCAAAGAAGATTCCCATGGGGCGTGGGACTAAACTGATGAAAGTAAGAAAGCTTAAATTTTAATCAGTCTGAATAATTTCCCCATCTCTTTTCAATTATCTCTGCTTACAATAGGCGACTAGATTTTGCCGCCCCTGGCCATAGCCAGAGTAGTCCGTGCGTTGCTACACCACTGCCTCGGTTAATCCCGATCTTTGCCAAAACCGGATGAAATTGGTGGTACGAATGATTTCTAACGTTTTGCTTTATAAATATCTTCGGTTTTCCGGTCTTCGAGAATACTGGGTAAAATTGCTCTTTTCACATCTCGTAATCCAGATTTTTCTGCGCTTCCACGCTGTTATGTTCTTAAAGGTCAGCTGACATGAATTTTTTTTGTTTGATTTTTTTGCTCACATCGACAGAACTTTTCGTTCTGATTCTAAATCACTAATTTTTATCAACATTGGTTACGCGGTTAAGCTGTGGGAAGCAAACAAAGTTTGACAATCCGCCAATTGCTGAGTCAGGGCACTGTGACGTCATGTCAGAACATCTACTATGCGGCATGCGCGCAGTGCTCTCACTTTTAGGGATTTTGTCCCTAGATTGGAACTTTTGAGTCCTTTTAGGGATTTTTTAGGGATTTAGGGATTTTTAGAGATTTTCAGAAAAGTATGAAAATGTGTGAAATGAACTATTTCAGTTTATTTTGCAAATGATATTTAGTTCTATTTTTCGCACTCCGATTTTATTTATCATTCGCACTCCGATTTTATGCTGCACCACCACAGATTTAGGGATTTTAGGGATTTTTTGGTACTGTTCTGGGGATTTTTGGAGTTGCATTTGTGAGAGCCCTGCATGCGCGTTACTTCACGTTGAAGCATTGCATTTTCCCGCTAGCGACCCGCTGGGTAACGCAACGCGTTTTTGCTGGAGTGTAATTTTCTCTCAGTAAAAGTTGGGCATTGCCACTTGACTTAATTACTTTGCAGTATTTATACGACATAAAACCCAGCAATGGCAAAGTTTTTTGAGAGTGACAGTGATACTGAAGAATTGGATTTTCCAAATGTTGTGCTGCCATACCAGTCGTACGAGCCTGCACCTAACCAGTCAAAAGTTGGTGAACCTACTAGCAACACCGATGTCACTGAAGATGAAGAAGCTGGCTTAGATGAGGATAATTCTTGACGTTGAGAACTGGTAAGCTTTTGAGTAGCTGAGAGGGATTTTTAGTTTGACATCTTTGAATGCTGACAGGGTTGGTGTGATAAAAACTAGGATGGGCAAAGCTTACACAAAGCAGAAGAGTTTTGCCTGCTTGCGTTGTTTTCAAAATTAAACAAAGTGAAGTAGCTTTTCCCGACAGGTAAATCTTTTTTCCAATACATCGTCAACATAAATGTGGTTAGGCTATAATTTTTAGGATGCTTTATGCACCAACAGAACTTGTAAGGTTTCAAGTAGATCAAAGAAATTTTACAATTTAAAACCATTATTCATTGCTTGTTGACAGTATCACAAAAACATTTAGCGGGGCAAGCCAGGCCAATAGAAAGACTTTAAAGTTTTGGGGGAAAACACAATTTAAGGTTATTCTTTTTATTATATGTTTAAAACAAAATTTTCTGGGCACAAAAAAAATTAAAAAATTCGTGAAGACACTCTCCCCGAATGCGCCGCCATGGCTACGGGCCTGGGGAGGGCCAAAGCTTGTAAATGGGTTGCCAAAGAGTAGAGGCATCGTCGCCTTTTCGACGCAGAACATAACAAATTTCCTCTTTTACCAGGGACGCTGGAACAGCGGTAGGTCAGGAGGTACAGTGGAAAAGTTCATGACAATGGAAATTTATTTAAAAAACTCGTTACCAATATGCTTGCTTCTGTTTAGAGTAGATGTTGACCTCTGAACTCAAAAATAATAACCATTCTGAATTTTCTGGGTGCACGAATAACTACTGTACAATAAATTTGTTTTAGGTCCGTCTTGATAGCCATGAAATTACCTATGATACTGTTATGAAAACGGCACCTCTGCCCACTTTTGAATCGAGCAGGGACAATGACCCTGCTTTTCTACAGCCATGTCTTTTACATTTATTTTCTCTGAAATGTGGAAAACATGTTACTTCATACCTTCAAAATGTTTTCGCCAATTTTTTTAACTTTTTCTGCCCGATTTTTTTGTAAACTTTTCAAGTGTGGGGTGCGACTGCAACACCATCTCGCACGACTATGGAACAGCAAATCATCTTTCTACAGGTGCATCTGTGGGCAATGCGTAACTATGCTAAAGCTACAGAGTGCTTTTGCTGGAACGATTTGTCGGAAGTCAATACGAAACGAACGGAGAAAAATGTGGACTATTCAGGATTCCGTTGTAACTGCCTCGAGATTGACGTTTTAGAAGGGTACTACCAGTGATGGATTTACGCATAGGCCATGGCCTATGGGGCCCCGCGCAACTCTTCCCTATGACGACTCATTATTAACTACAGAAAACGCTAGAATTCACGAAAATTTAATGAGGAGAATTTCTGAACTACATGAAAGCGCTATGAATTCGAAGAAAAGATTGCAATGCCATTTGTTCTTTAGAAGAATGTAGGAAAGGCTTTAACTTCTGTTGAAGATCTAAGGCAAATGTAGAACCAAAGTCGGAACCACAAAAGAAAGATTTTTGAGGGGGCACTACCCGCAAGAGGGGCATATTTTCATGCTTTTCAGACAAACGGCCAAATAGGTCACAACTGCGTGGGGCCCCAACAACTAAGATGGCCTTGGGCCCCGCGCTCCTTAAATCCGTCCTTGAGTACTACTACGAATATCAAGAAGCAAACGGGCCGCCCTTGGAGGATGAACTCGTCCGTGCATGAGTACGTGCAAAATGTGTTTTTTTTCTTCAACATGGGTTACATATTGAAATTCACATAAAACAGTATTGCAACATAATATTTTATGTTTTCACCCAGGCCCTACAGATGCATTGCCTGCCGAAAATTCGCGAGGTGGATATGGAAGAAACTTGGCAAAAAGAACAGAAGAGTTTTGCCTGCTTGCGTTAGGCAACGATTTGTCTGTGAACGTTGCTGCGGCTTCAAATATCCTACTTAATTTTGAATAAACATGTGAAGACATCAGTGCGTTTGGTTGTTTCGTGTTTTCAAGCAATAAGAAGGAAGCGCATGAAAATAAGCAGGAGGCGTTGAATCTTGAAGCACGACTTCATCCTTACTAATCTTTTTCTCAGGAACTGACAGGGGAGGGGGGCCTTTGTCGAGCACCAACGGCTGATCGTTCACATATTCCGAAAAATCAGAGATAGAAACGTGGTTAGGATTGATTTTCCCCAAGCAGTAGATCTTCTCTGTAGCTTCCTTTTTTATGAAGATGTTTTACTTTTTGGTTCGAGGAATTATAGAAGGAACAGCATCAGGTTGAAGTTGTAACTGAAAATTCACGTTATATCCAATAGAGGCTGCAAATACCCTACTTAATACAAAATCGGAATCATTGTAGTGTTTTTCACAAGCCCTTGAATGCTTAGCTAAATTGCAGTCCTCTCTACGACATTTGAAAATCCAGGCTTGCCTTGGCTTGGGTCTTTTGGGAAAGCGAACATACAAACACTTTTGTCTCGCCCACTTCTCACGCTGCAAGTTGCAACAGCACATACCACCATGACAGTAGATTTTAATGCTTCAAAATTGTTGTCTGTATGAAGAAAAGACAACAGTTTGCAGCAAATAGCATTGACCTACTCTAAGACATATTGTGTTGCAAGCTAATAATAACACTGCAAGCATTAACAATTTGTTGAATGTCACAAATGCAAGAAAAATAGAGTCTGATACGTGAGCTGGCTAAAGCTATGGTGTTATAATATATACGGTAGTTCTTTAAACTATCTTAGGTCAAAATGCAACCTAACATCCCACCCAATAAAAGTAGTCATACTGCATGAAATCACTAAACGGAAAAATACTATGGCAATTCATTTTCAGTCTTACACTTCGTCAGCTTCTTAAACTAGCCATATACAGCAAGCAGTAAGCTAAGCAACGTTTCTACAGACATTATTTGTGTCAATCTCACAAATGTTGCAGGCAGGTTTTGCCTGAACAATGAATTCTTGTATATAAAATCAACTCTACGGAAAAGCCAATAAGCCTGATGAAAGTTACAGCAACGACAAGATGTGTCAACCAATAAAAATCAGTCGTCAACCCGTTGCCAAGGCAATAGAAATTGGTAAACTGTTATCCAAGGACAATAACCTCAAGTCACCCCAGTGAAATATCAACAGAAAGCACATGGTGGTTACGTGATGGACAATCACGACAGGAAATGCATGTGACAGGAAATGCGTCAACGGAACATGAACTGAAGTTCAGAAGGTAGAAACACAAACATCAACAAGCCCCAGAAACTTCCAGAAGCTAATTGAACTGGCCAATCACAAAAAGCTTTAACAAAAGACAACCAATCAAAACTCATGAAGCAAAGAGGTGTTAACAAACTCTGAAGCAATGTTCAACTATAAATACGGCTGAATTTGGACATAAGGTCGGTCTTTTAAATAAGACTCTTCCTGTCGTAGTTCAGCGGCGCGACAGAAGACTGTTGTAAGTACAGTGGCTACAACAGTATTGACTTGTCCGGATGAATCCCTGTCAGGCTAACTCAGAAAAATGGGCTTGTCAGAAGGAAGCTCTGGCAAATGAAATAAAGTAAATGTTTGTGGAAATTATATTTAAGTTTTGACTAATTTATTCTTGTTAAATACGGATCTTTGTCAACTGGTTGCTGATTCCTCTGCGAATCAATAGCTCTGGATTTAAAAACATTTTCGAGTGAATGCAACTATGGATAACAGTGGATTAATGGAAATTTCCCGCACGAAAGAGGACTACCTTTTTCTCAGAACGAATCCTGACTAGTCAGGCGCCTATTGTCAGTTAGTGAATAGTACAGCAAAAGTCAGTTAAGTTGTAGGATTGCATGAATAAATTAATTGGATGCGCAGTAGTTGAAAGGAATTAATTTTGAGCGAAATATGTGGTATTTTGCATGTTATATTTATATATGTATGTACGCTCGATGTAAAATATTGATAGAGTGAAATATCAGAAAGATAGAATTTATGCTCGTAGTGAAAAATGCTTGAATGGGGGAACCGTTTTATATAAACCGTTGATCTCCCTATCGCACACTGTAAAGATAGTAACAGAAAGTAGAATGTATTTAAGTGTGAGTTGTCTCATGTCGAGAAGTGCTTGGACAATGTGGAATACCGTAAATTGGTGAGTACTGCTGTGATTTTATTATATATTTACTGCTGTTTAATAAAATGTGAAATATACAATATTACTCTCTGATAATTTGATTGATATAAGAAGTTCAAGAGAAGTTAATGACATGGGTTGTTAAACAGGATTTTCTGTGAGAACGATCCCTGATTCAGTAATGAGGATCCACGCATACGTTTAGTTAGCTACTGAATCTAAAGTGTGGCCATGCCACCCCACCAGGTCGCATGACATCGCAACAAAAAAGACATTTACTCACATCTCATTTAATTTATGGGCACCTGACTAGAAACCTTTGTTTTTTCAGCGCCCCAGCGTTTCTGCTGTTTTACAGACTACATCTAGCGCAATTAATTCAGTACCGCCAAATGAATCTACCTATAACTGCAAATTGCTTCAGTAGTTATGAAATTTTGACTATTGGTCATTTCGCAACACTCAGTCACCTAAACAACAACAAAACTGATTCAATAAGCCCACAGGAAGGCAACTGGCTAACTAGCCTACTAGGCAAACTTTTGGTCAGCAGTTTAGTCTGTTCCTTACTTGCTATGAGGTTTGCACATGGAAACATATTTTATCAAATTCCACCAAAAATTGCATTTGATGATTTTCGTGTCAGCTGACCTGACTAATCTCTAGGAAAGATTCGGCAGCTTTCAGACGCAGCACTAGCGTGCCTACGATCACCAACGAACATTTAGAATTATGATAACAACGGCCACAACTGCGCGCAACATTCGGCTAATCGTGGAGACGATAGCCAGAAATTTCGATGGGGAGGGCAAACAACAACATAGTCTCAACATTTATTTAATTCCCTTGCCCTTGTTTTTAAAGCAGCATCCATAAAAGTTGCATTTTTCTGGCGCTTTTTTCTAAATAATTATGTTCAGATTTAAGCCAGTAAATACAAAGTCCATTTTCGTTGAACTGACAAATTTTAAAGTTTGTTTTCAGTAAAGTTCCAAGCTTCTATTTTGGATGAAAGCCACAATTTTCTCGTAAAACTTTCGTGCAAAAGCGTCCGTGAAAGTCTCGATGTTTCAAGTGCAAAACCTGCAGTATGACTTTAGCAGCATCGCAGTTGAGCAAGAGTCATTGTGGCCGCCATTATGATTTCGTTTTTATATTTACACGCTCCTGATGTCCACCAACACTAGTTCAATCGAAGCCTAGTGGCGACTTTGCTTTATTAAGACATTGACTCCCGAAGTAGGTCTACAAAACTTGCGCGCATGTAAGAAGTGGATCTTGTCCAATTCTTGAGCGACTAATTGATATATGCAGATGACAACGTGAAGGCTAGAATATCTCAACGCGTTTGAAAAATGTTTGGATTTTATGTCATTAAATGCAATGAAATGCAAAAGTTACACATGTCCTCTAAGTAAACATGCATATGTTTGACCCACGCAGTCTACACAAAATGTGAAAATGGTTGTGTGTTTGCGTAAACGAGGCCACAATCGATTTTCACCACGTCTCTGCACTGAAGTTAAGAAACACTAGTCGCCGAAACATACCACAACGGTGGGTTAGCTGATCTATCCCAGTGGTTCCCGAGTGTCGGTCGAAACCCAAACAAGGGCAACGAAGGGTCAAAAAACGGGCCGTGCCGAGACGAGCCAAACCGAAGTTTTGTATTTTCAACGTTACCGCTGTTTGTCTTTGTCTGTAGTGTAAGTACTTGAGAAAAGAGTGAAATGCTGACATTAAAAACGAGCTTAGCAACTTACTGCCAAAATCACCGATACGATCGTTATTTTTTTCATAATATGTTTGAGGCTTGGGTCGTTGTGTGAGGCGTTTTCACCAAACTCAGATTTGGGTGGGGCTCAAAAAAGTTTGGGAACCGCTGATCTAGCCATAAGTAGTGGCAGTGTCGATGTCCTCAACACTTCAAAATAAAAAACATCTTCCTACTTGCTGCTGAGTCTACCCGTTGCAGCGGAATGATGTCAAGTTTGCAGTAGGATAGGGTGGCAATTAATACCAAATGAAAGTTGTAACACTTTTTAGACTATGCACAGGTCGGATTGTCATTACTGGACCCAAACTGCTTTTTTTCGCCGGCAAGTTAATGTGAAATCATTGATGAAAACGTCAACGCTCCACGTGATTGTAATTAAACCGTCACAATGCAGGCTTAATCGTAACAAATAAATACATGGAAAGAATGCAATTATTGCTAAACAGTGTGTGGCAGGGATCGCAAACACGCAGCCCGTGGGTCGCAGATGGCCCGCGAGGGCATTTTGTGCGGCCCGCGATGCGTTTTCAGAATTTTCAAATAATTAGCATTTAGGTTATTTACTTTATTCACCGGTGTTAAGTACTCGGCTAGCGAGTGAACAAGTTCGTTTTGAACGTACGAAGGGCTAGGGATAAATTCCCTATAACTCCCGGTACCATCCCAGAGCCGTCGCCAGCGGGGGGCCAGTGGTGCCCGACCCCCGGTTGCTGCATACATCCAATACTGTATTTTTTAAATGTGCCCCACCCCTTCTGGTTTTTGGCCCCCCTGCTGCTAAATCCTGGCGACGGGCCTGTACCATCCGCAGGAACAAGCTGTTTCTAGTGAAGTTCAGGTACCACCTTTATTGCGTCAGCATCATAACGCGGCCACAGGATAGTCATAATGCGGCCCTGGTTCTTTTGTTAGTCCGCGTTTCGCCCTCGGAGGAATTTGAGTTTGACACCCTGGTCTATTTCCGTAATAAAAAAGACTTTGAAACTGGATTGCTTCTCAATCATAGTTTGAGCTTCAAGGCATATAAAATGTAAATCACCGCTATTTACTTTTAAAACTGTACAAAAAGAAAGATCTATGATGTTCATTTAAGGCTACCGCTGATGCTGCAGACAAGGGCAAGATATACAGTATTTGTAGCACGCCAAAATTATTAGAGGAAATTTTGCGATGGGCTTGAAATTAAATTTACATCACCATTAGGTGAGATACAGCAGGCTGGTGCGCCAGAAACAGTTGCGAAAAGCGTTACTCTTTGTTTTACTTTCGGTTAGTGATTACAAGCGGTTAGATACAAGTTCGTATTTCATTATCACTAGCTTCCACACGGAGCTTAAACCTCAGGTAAATGTTGAGCCATGACATGAAACATTTACAGTATACACAACCATGGTCGTCGGAAGGGGAGGGGTAGAAGGGGGCCATGGCCCCTCCCTGCATTTGGAAATTTGACATTTTCCCATGAAATGTTCAGCAAAAAAGATCGTTTTTATAGTTTCCATTAGAAAAAATGAAATTTCACGATTTTGCCCCCCCTACGAAAATTCCTGGCTTTACATGGACAAATCTATTTTCCAATGCCCATGTACACGATACGTTTGATTAATCGTGGGCAATTGGTGAACCATACTGCTTTGATCAGGTTCGACTAAAGGTTGAAGTAGGGCAGGTTCCGCAATTTTGTTGATTTGCACTGAAGTATTTCTTTGGCTTACACATCAAAAGCTTGATTATCCTGAAAATTTTTGGTGCAACTTTTGGAATTGGGGGGAGGCAATTTCCCCCCCTGGCTACGCGCCTATGTGTATGCGTCAGAGGTGTACAGGAGCCGGAGTGTCGGAGGGACTCCAGCCGGAGTCTTAACGATTTTCGAAAATAGGAGTGGAGCCGGAGTTGATTTTGTTAAGGGCCAGAGCTGGAGTCAGTTTGTTAATAAGAGGTTACTTTGTTTATTATTGCAGATTGTTTTTTTACAAAGCATGTTATAACATAACCTTCAAATGTGCAATACTACTTCACAGGAAGTCTTAAAATGTTAATACAACTTGGATGTAAGTAAGGTTAGGTTGGTGAGTTTCATGTGTGTAAAGATTTGGACAATTTCTTGTTCATGGTGATACGTTAAAAATATGTTGACAATAAAATTTAGCTCACATAAAAAGTTTAGGTAGTGTCTCCAACAACCAGCATTTCCAGTTTTCTGTTTCGAAGGACAAAAAGTACCGTTTCCCGCATCCAGTTTTCTGCCGGATATAAAACTGAGTTGGAGAACATCTCACTACTATCAACATGGTCGAGTGGGAAGTGACTAGACAATCCTCAGTTCGAGTGACTCCTTTGTTGTTTTTCTTTTGATGTACTTACACAAGATTGTAAGTCAAAATTTCTGGGTCCCTTGTGATGTACATTTCGAAAAGCAGACAAGTGTTGAAAATTGAATTAAGCTTTTGGACTAGGGTTTTGTGTTAGTGTTTAAAATAAGCATTTAGGGTTAGGGTTCAATGTTAGTGTCTAAGGTTAGGGTTTAGGATTAGCGTTTAACGTTGATGGTTAGGGTTTGCAGTTAAGGTAAATGGTTAGGATATGAGGTAAAGAAATTATGGCCACCTTAATCCTTTAACTTAGAAGCAACTGACATGTGTTGCAGTGATCAGCAAATTCATTTGATACGGTTTTAATTTTGCTGATGGTGTCTTTTTAATGCGAAAACCGGATATGGTCGTTTAGACACTGCCAAAAGTTTAGATGATTCACTTTGGAGTTTGAGCAGGAGTCGGAGTCCAAAACTTTAAAATGTGTCGGAGTATATTCAGCCGAAGCAGACTCGAGTCAAAAATTTCAGACTCCGTACACCTCTGGTATGCGTGTGTAGAGCATTATGCCTGAGTGTGTTGTACTCGTTAACATGTCTTAGTGACTGCTTATGGGACCTGTCGCAGAAATCTCTGCGTCAGTCCAAAATGCCAGATTTCTTCGCAGCCAAGCAACTTAAAATAACGAACTTAACTTAAGATTGTTCATAACTGCCTGGATATGGCCGTCACTAGTCTGATGTGCCATTGTAAATACATCAATAAATTCGATTTGCCTCTGCGATAGTCTGCTGTTGGGTCGTAAATGTGTTCAATTGAAGTGATTTTCATCGATATCTCAATACTGAGATGACGTCTGGCTAGGAACAACCATCTTCGCCTAAACCGGATAAAACCGTCGGTCAAATCGAATCCGGATTAACCGATGTTTGCTGTATATCGTGACACTTGGGTTATGCAATATCACGGCAAAGCTACCTAGTGAAGGCCTCTGCTCGAGGCCCCAAAGGTGGGCCGATGGCTCCGTTTGAGAAACCCTGCAGGGATTCGGACCTTAGTCGCTGAGCTGTCAAAAAACAACCGGTGTCAAACGAAATTTCTGACTTCACGCCATGTGCGCATGCACAGAGTAATATTCTACACATCAAACACGCTGAGAAAACAGGGCTTAGGTGTGTCGGGTTAGAAAAAGAAAATAATTGATGTCTAAGACTAAGTCGAATATTTTTCATGGGTTGCAGTTATTCCCGTACTGTGGCTTGTTGTGGGGATCTAGCATCCAACCAATAAGTTTTAATTTACACAACACACATCAAAAAAGTAATCGCCAAAGTTTATTCCTTTACTCTGAGAAGTAAAATAACTGACAAACAATAATAGGTCAGGAATTTCGCTTGACACTGGTTCAAATCGACCCTAAACCCTCCTAATAAATCTTGGGTCCGCATTAAGAGCCGAACACCAAAAACGCTTCGTCAACAAGCACTGAAACGGTTCTGGAATTGTTGGACAAAGAAAAAGTGATAAAATTGAAGAAAATACTATCTTTACTTACTGACTATCAAATCGCAACCTCACTTTCTAGACTGCCGATAACTAAAGACAATAATTCAGATATTTATTAAAGTAAATGAAGACAAGATCGTCCAGACTTGGACACTTGCATAAAACTCGTTCAAAACTTATGCTCACCAACTGACACCAATGAAAAGTTTCACACTACGTCCCGGTTAAACTTCTAACCTACTCCGATCTGCTTTAAAATAGAGCATTTTGAACATTTAGTGTTCTCTAACAATAATCAGTTTTGGTCCACTTCTGTCCGGCTTGAGCTGGAAACACCTTCAGCACCTCGTGTTACATGAAGATTGCTTTGAATAGTCTGCTGACAAAAAAACGACTTGGAACACTGCCGTTTGAACTAACACACTAGAAAAGTTTAAACTAACATACACGCAGAAGAACATTATATTGTCGTTACAAACTGCGCCATGTCGCGAGTTAATTCGTAAAACCTTCAAATAATGCCCATTTCAGTGTATTAGAATCTATATAACAGTTTGAATTCTTTATAATGAAATTAAGAAAATTCGGGTTTAAATCCGCAAAAATAAAGGAGCGTGTGTGATCACTGCATACCAACATCAGGGAAATATCGAAGTTCGGGGCATTCCATATACAAACTTATCAGATATAAACACAGTGGGTGAACTTACCTAGAACGATCCGGGTTATGCACGGTTCAGGATGCTACCGTCGGTATGAAGTATTGCAAGCTAGCACCATCGCGAACGAGAAATAAATGTATAGCGGTTTCGTGCAAAATATCTGAAAATAACGCAGATGATCTATAGGTCAAATGCATACAGCGTCTACGTACATTTCACAAGGCTTACTGCATATAACTTTGTATGGGTTGATTTGCTGTCCTGACAAAAACTGCAGGAATTTTCTTATGTCCACTCTAGCGCTTGCTATTGCATCGGGGGGCCAAGAACTAGAATTTTGCTTCGAAACGTCGTCTGGATGAAGAACTTCCAGGTTTTGAAACCTGAAAACAAACTAGATTCAAACAATCGCTGTTATAAACGTTCACGTTAACACCTGAAATCTAACATGAAATTAATTAGTTATCTTTGATGCTATTGTTTTTCCTCTTACTGCATTCGTGCTATTTCGTGATTTGAGTCACAAAAATGTATGAATAAACCGTAGCTACATCGGCTACAAATCTAAGACCATTTCATATGCACGCTATTAAGTGCCCTAACGTATGTCACAACTTACCATGCTTGTTGTTCGAAAATAGTTCTTGAGAGGGTTTGGGTAATAAGAGACAAAACATATTGCCAGTCCGGATGCCTATACACACGAAGTGTTTAAGAGCAACACACAGTATATCGGTTTTAGTGCAGCAGCTTCAATGCTAGGCCTGACAAAGGTGGCCGCATTGACAAACTTTTTTGATAATCCTTTTCAGGCAAATATTGTAATCGTTTATCTCCGTATTTCTCAACACTTTTCAATTCGCGGCTTACTTTCAGTAAAAGTTGTCTGGAGACCCACAATAAAAAGACATTAAGAATCATTAAAATATATTAGTGAGGAAGAAACAAAATAATAACTACACGTTCAATTTACTGTTAATGGGAAACTTGAGCTTGCTTGTTGGATATGACAAAGTCAAATTTTACGCGTTCTTCGAGGCCCATCTGAACTTCCTTCGTGGCCCAACGGTTTGAAAAGTGATGTCTTATTATATGGTGCAACTTGGGCAACCAGAGTCAAAAAGTCGTTTAGTAGAGTTTGCACCACGCGTCCAGCTTTCAGCAAGGGGGATAGGTGCTAGTTTTTCCCGCTCATAGACCAATTTTTTGTGATGACGGAAAAACATTACATCAATTCGGTCAAATACATACTAGTGAATACTGTTACGGTGAGTTTTTATACTATTGTGGGCCAAATGGCCAAAATGTCTCAGCGCAAAAAGCAGGATGAGGGTGTTAGAAAACGAGTATCCATAATCAGCAAAGCACATGTGTAAACCCCACCAGGAATCCACAACAATTAGGATTAACGAATGGGTGCAACGTAGAGTGGTTCCCTGAAAGAATTGAAAACCGAGACCCCATCAACGACTGGTATGTGGAACTTCGATATCACATCACTTATATGAGAGTGGTGTGTCGGTTGAAAAATCCAAGCGATGGGCACCAGGATGTTGCGAGCCTGTCCTCATCAAGCTCTCAGACGTATCCAAATTTGACAATGGTTGGAAATCCGTCTCTGGCGTGAAAGCAACAACGATTGCCCAAGCTGGTTTGGGATACTCGTTCTCAGCTCGCATGTTGTGTTAACAAATGGATTCCACAGAAAAAAGAATGCATGGTTATGCTGACACAGTAACCCACGTGCTACATAAAGGCATCAACACCTAACTCTACCCCACAATACCCTGTGTTGGCGGAGGGAATTTTACTCCCTTCAGTGGGTCATGGTTAATGATCGAATCCACTTCAGTGCACGTGCACAATATGACGTTACAGTGTGGAGGGTATGATTTGTCCAAAAAGTGATGTTATCATTAATAAAAATCTGAAATGTTTTCTGCACCTGTGCTGGAACAACGCACCTTACATCACCAGCTATATTTCAACAGACGGAAGGCGACCACGACGATGCCTTGCCCCTCTCAAAAATCACGAGCTTTACTTATCCTGATAAAATGTGTCGTCAAATTCTAGCGCGCGTTAAACAAAAACCTTAAAAAGAATAAATCTAAAAAATTCACAATTTTACCACGTTTTCTTCAAGCTTCACAAATTTTTCAAGAAATTGGTTGCTGGAGACATGACATTATGACCAGATTGGTACTGCCCTTAGCGAGGTAGGTAGAAGTGCACATAATACGAAATTTGTGAAGAAAAATAGTCGCTAAGTGGTTTTTCCAGTTTTATCCAGGGTCGTTAAAAATCAGTTTTTTTATAACCAAACCCCTGTTTGTTTCTAAAGAACATGGAAACTCTGTTTTCTGTTTTTTTTCTTTCTATTTTTACATGTACATGCACACAAAATGTACTTTCATTGCACATGGTGAGTTACAACATATGCATGTAGGTAATATTTCAAGGATGGAGTCTAAATACTTTATGAGTAGAGATAATCTGGTATTCCTTATTTTGAAATTAATTTGTAGCTTGCTGAATCTTCCTATAATGTTCATATTCAGCAATTAAACTATCAGAGTTGTTCAAAACCTGGGCTTTAGCAAAAAAAACAACCACCTGTTTTTTTCTTAATTTTTTGTAGTTAACTGCCTGAAAAAATAACGATTTTCTAGATAATACAACTGGATGCAAATAGGGTTGTGGTAACTTCTTACATTTTCATTTCATTTGGAATCTCATTTTAATTTCGCTCAAATCCAGTTGCTTGTAGATTGTAACACCTTCTGTAGAATCCAGCTGTGACCCAGATTTCCTGAACAACACTGTAGGTTTGCGACTACAAATGCATGCAAAATGTCACTCACTGAACAAGTTCATCACTTTATTTTGAATAAAATCTTGATTAAATACATCAAATGGAGAAATATAAATCATCTGTTAAAGACCTTGAAAATTCTTTTTATTTTATAAGTGCTGGTGCCTCAAATGTGTTGCGACAATCATACTCAGTTTTTGCTGAAGATAAACTAAATTCCACTTGAAAATTGAATATTTTGCTGATGGTGTCTGGCAAGCAGTGGAACGAGTGCTAGGCAAAGACATGGTAAACTATAGGTGAATACCTCCAGACCTGGAAGATGAAGCTCAACACAACACTGTAGGAGAATACCTCCACACCATACACAGCATTACTTGAAAAATTGTTTTACTATGGAGTAAAAGGAACACCCCTAAACCTACTTGCTTCCTACTTAGACAAAAGGTTTCAGCGTACTAAAATAGGAGATACTAAATATTTTTTTAATGTAACATGTGGCGTGCCACCAGTGGCGCATCTAGCTTGGAAATAAGGGGTCTGTCGTGGAAGGGAGCTTTTGATATCACTTTTCAGCATAAAACTACATTTTCTCTTAAGACTACAAATGGACCGATGATTTTTGCGATGTTGCTAAGTATCACATCGGCAAAATTCCGCCGATATACAGCAATACCTGCTCATAAAAGCCGATGCACTTGATTTCTGCACGGAGTGTTCGGAACCGCAAGTTGCTACTTCGTTTCTGATCAATTAACCAGTTTTTATTTTTTTAAAGGAAAATGTTAGGTACCCGGTATTGATCTGTAGGGACCCGATTTCTCTGATTCTAGGGACCCGATTTTCAATTCTAGGGACCCGAATCGGGTCTCTAAAACGCCTTTAAAAAAACTGAATTTACGCAAATTTTCTGTACTGGTCCTAACGACGCGCAGCCCTGCGACTGCATCAACTAATGCGCAATATTCAGACCACTCCGCAAACGTCCCAAGAAACCGGTCTATGACGTAACATTCGCCCTCAGCGTTTGCGCGATAAGCAAATGGCTGCCTGCGAACATATCACGGTAGCCTACGTGCAGTGGCGTAATTGCCGGGGGCAAGTCGCCTCCCTGGCAAGCTAAATGTAAAACCTGGGCCCCCTTTAGTTGACATTTTGATATCTAGTATTCTTTAATTTGTTTTTTTGCGTGTTTCGGGGTGTTTTTATTTTATTATCTAGTATGGACATCCACGACATCCAGAGATTCACTATCATTTCTTAACCTTTTTTTGAGTTTTGGTTAGTGGCCCCCCCACGGTGATCAGTGGGCCGGCCCCCTTCAACTCAGCTTTGTCCCCCCTGGCTCAAACCTCTAGTTACGCCACTGCCTACGTGCCGTGGTGATTGACTACTTCAGTGACGCAGGTTTGCGCAGAATTCCATTTTATATGCTTCTTCATCGTACTAAAAGTATTGTCTTTCAACTGTGTTTTGAGTGTTGCAAAATAACCTCATCGGTTATCGGCAGTGAAAAATAAAAACATCGGTTTCAGCCCAAAAAAAGCCTTAACGATCGAGCTCTACCTTAAACCCAATTAAACTTAGCTGGTAGCCTAGCGCAAATAACTGTGTTGAATAGAATTCAACGCTCTTCAACCGGTGTGCACGATGCACCCTAGGGTGCACCAAAATACGCGTAGGGTGCAGCGCTAAGAAAGGGTTTACAAAGGTGCATCACAAACTTGTCACACTAAACAGATAATTTTTACAAAAATTTTCTGTTAGCAAAAATGTAACATTAACCAACCAATGACTTTCAGGTTTTAACCGAGACTTTGCAGATTCTAAAAAGTGGTGCATAAGCATCACACCACATCAAGCTATTGTTGTATCTAGATGATTATTTGTGATTCATAAGCAGCAGAGAATGAGCCATTATCAATTTAATTATGTAGCTGAGTTACTGAATTAGGTTACTTGCTTATTTAGGCCAGGGTGCTTACAGACATGGGCGCAATTGCGTGGGGGGCACGTGGAATCGTCAGTAAATAGGGTGCATGAGTTTAAGTGTTTAAGTAAATAGGGTGCATGAGTTCGTCAAAACATCTTTAAGGGTGCACCGTAACGAAAAAGGTCGATGAGCACTGGAATAGATAGTGGTATTGATCTCACTGTCAAAACACATAAAGAAAAATTTCCATGTTATCATTGTTTTCGGGCACAACGCATTTGTTACATCACAATCACATCTACATACACTTACAAAATCGATGCTAACAATCAGCTCCACAACTGCGTCTGTGGAGCGCTGTCTATCAAGATCACGGTGTTATTATAAATATACTTGCGATATCACTGCGGAGAAGAACGATTGAGTTCCAATTGCTCTGATGATTTTACATTGTAATGTGAAAGCGAATTGCTCGAAATCAATACAAGGCTTTTTGCGCAGCAAACAACATTGTCAACTGTTCAATTATAAAAAGGCTGTTTTCGAAATACAACACTTGACTGATATATTTTGTCCAGATTAATGCGATGCGACCACAATTTCTGAGGCGAGCTGTCGCGCCTTTCAATATGAGAAATTCCTCGTAAAATTATAGCTTCAGTAGAAACGAATCTGCATTACTTGGCCGTGACCCTGATTAAAGCCTAAACTTATTTAATTTTGTCATAACCTAGTAGGTGTAAACAGCAGATAAAATTTGGGCCGAAACTGGAAAACAGAACGATCGTGATTGGAGACTGTGTCGGTGTGTCCTCTCGCCATGAAGCGAAATATTACAAAACGGCTCTGCGTGTGCGTGGCAGTGTACCAGCTTCTGATAGCTTTGCTTACATTGGAATTGGCACTGCCAGAGGAGGAAATGCCGAAACACGTGCGTTCGACGCAATACCAATTTAAAGTGTTCAAAAACGTGGAATGTTTCAGGTCATTGCGTAGGCGCTATTTAGACAAAGCAGGGACGTTGTTGTTTCGTAACACTGAGCAACGTCAGAAGGGAAAAGCTGTTGCCTGTTCCAAACCACCCGCATTAGAGACCTGCAGTGACAGCGTTTCATATTTTATCGGCTTTAATGCTGAGTACTTGCGACACAAAAGTGCCTGTCATGACAGCCAAACAGACCCCTGTAAGCGCCCCTGCGTGCTACAGGGATCTGTTGTTGGGCCTTTACTATTCCTTATATATATTAACGAGATTGTGAAAGCCTCCAACTTTAATACTGTTTATATGCTGATGATATCAATCTGCATATTTCGGGGGAGAACCATAAAATTCTAGAAAAAACAGTTAACCGTGAGCTTAAAAAAATTAATCACTGGGTTCGTGCTAACGAATTATGTATCAATTACTCCAAAATCAATTTCATGCTCATGAACAACCATAACAATATCAATTTTTCAGTTTCAGTTAATCATCACCCAATATCAAAACAAAGCAGTTTAAATATCTTGGCGTTATACTTGATGACAAACTAGATTGGAAGCCTCAAATTGTAAAGTTGGCAACACAGCTCTCCAAATCATGTGGAATGTTGTTCAAATTAAAACCATATCCCAATATTTTAGTGCTCAAATCTGTTTACTTTGCTCTTTTCCATTCCTATTTAACTTATTCAATACTGAATCGGGGAAGGGCCAACAAGACGACTCTACTCCCTTTAATTAGATTGCAGAACAAAGCTGTGAGAACCCTTGAATATCACAAAACGAAAACACCTGCACTTTATTCTGAGCATTAAGAAATACCAGACGTATTTAAAATGTCAGTTGCCAAATTCACGTACTTCTTTTATAGCGGTGCCGGTGGATTAACTAATCACTACGATAACTACTCTCACTGAGATTGCATCAGTCCACAAATATCAAACAAAACTTGCTTCTTTGCAAAAATATTATTTACCCAGAATGAAAACGTCTTTGGGTCAGTTTTCTCTGAAGTATATTGGTCCGAAAATTTGGTCTAACGTTCCTGAAAATTTGAAATCTTCGCTTTATTCATTTGATTTGACGCTTTTTATTACTTTTATTACTGCTTGTAAAACGTCTTCAATTAAAACTTGGTTTATGCTAGCAACAGGTCTGGCTGATAACTTGACCCAGGTGGTCTTTTGCCAACCCCTTATGATTCAACATGTTAGAACACGATTATTAAACTGCAAATCCTGAAATTTCTGATGTTTTTATATTTTCCTTGATATGAAATCAACTTGTGATCTTTGATGTTATTGTATCTCCTCTTGCTGGATTCCTGTTATTTCGTGATTTGAGTCACAAAAATGCATGAATAAACCATACCATACTACAAAAACGATGTCGGCAATCTTCCATCTCAACAAAGAGGAATCTAAATGTGAGCTGAAAATTAACTGCAGCAACGAAACCCAGCCCTTTTACTCCGACCTCAAATACCTTGGAATAACGGTGGACAGGTCGCACACGCATCGCCGACACCTGAGTAGTTAATTTGCAAAAGCTGACAACACGCGTGGCACTCTTGAGGCGACTTGCTGACTCGGGCTGGGGCAACAACGTTGCGAATAACCACCTTCACCCTGGTCCATTCAACCGCGAGTACTGAGCTCCTGCCTCTTGCCGCAGTGCTCACACCCACTTTATTGATCCTACCATCTACGACGCTTTGCGAACTGTGATTGGATGCATGCGTTACCACCGCGGGCATGCAACCTACTGAGCTTTGTTGCAAAGGAGTCACACTGTCTCTAGCTCGCCTTCCCATGGAGCTTGGACATCTGATCCACTAAGTGCTCACCTGCCCATTGGGTGGGAATGTAGGGCATCCCAAATCGAGACACCCATTTGTATCCGCCGCACCACAACTCATCAGTCATCACGCACAACAACAGAAGTGCGGTGCTCTGGGCGGATCACCGGTGGAATGCGGAGTAGTTGGACAACACTACGAGACTCCGTACTTTCATCCCCAACATCATCACCCATCCTCCTGGAATGGCCCTGCCAAGAACGGCGTGGGTCCGTCATAACACTTCCGCAGCAGTGTCGGACGTTTCCTCTCCTGCTTACACAAATGGGCTATGGCCAGTGGCGTGCAGAGGTCTGGTGATGCCCGGGGCGACTGCTTCCTTGGATGCCCCCCTACCAAATTCTAGTATTGTGCAGTGGTGTATGGTGGTCAATGTTACTGGATATACATTGTTTATGATGTCACAACATGACGTCATATTCACGCTGGCAAACACCGTCTTGGCGAAGTTTGATGACACAACATGCATATTCAGGGACGCCGGAGCTGTGGTAGGGCAGGGGGAGCAGCAAAACAGTTGAGGGCAATGGAAACTTATAAAAACAAAAAAATCGTTACCAATTGTTTGTTTCTGTTGATCAACAATGTTGACCTCAAAAATAATAACATAAATTATAGAAAATCATTCTGAATTTACTAGGTGCCTGAGCAGCTGCAATAAATTTTTTTCAAGTCGATTTTGATAAACTACGAAATTACCTATGACACTGTTATGAAAAGCAGTTGTGTTCGAGGTGGAGGTGCAGTGGGCGCAAGCGCACCCCCAAAGGTTTGATTTGCTAAAAATCTGGGTAAGAATGCCGCCAAAAGTTGCTTGACTTCAAAAAATGGCGCCGAAGGTTTGCAGAAAAACACATGAAGACCTTTTTTGGAGGTCACACCAAAATAAGGTTTTTAATGATCTTTGTGGGAGAAACTTTGTAGGCAAAAGTTGCACGAAAAATTTTTCAGGCAGCTTTGGGGAAATTCGGGAAAAGATCATTCGCCCTCCCAAAATTTTGCCTGCTGCTACACCAATGATGAAAAGGCACCTCCGATCCCATTGCCCCACTTTAGAAAAGACAGAGGGGGAAATGCCCCCGCCACGCCTCCATTCTACTGCATACCTGTGCATATTATTCTAAATGCGCTCTCTTTACTCGTTGTAGGCTACAATGTGTCACTGTAATGAACATAAAATATCACCGGTATCCAAAGACATAGCAGTTGATAACTGCAAAAATATCCGGCAACGCGTTAAAACAGGGTAGTAGAACACACTCAGTGCTACGTCAACACAGTCCACAACTGCAAAAATACAAGGCTGCGCGAATGTCTCGGCGAATAGCAGTGGATCAGGTGTGCTGCTGGGATGGCGGACACCCAGGGTTGACAATTTGGAATCTCGTAAACTACACACAGATTGAGAATGCGCATAAGTACGCAAGAAAATTTTCGTTTTTTATTATGTGGCTGTTATATGTACAATTACTGAGGAGAAAGAACAGATACGGGCTTGTGTGAGCCATTATGATCAATCCGCCTGAACTGCCAATGAATGACGAAGCTCGAAACAAAGGACATATTGCAAGCACTGCTGTACGACTGCATTATCACAAAAAACGAAACAGGAAACTAGTGATGCATCATAAAATCAGCAAAATCAAGCAAATTGAAATTGGGCAGTTTTGAAATTTGGCTCAGAAAATCAATTAAGGGTCCATAATTACCTTCAGTGTTGATGTAATTATACCCAACCAAAGTAAACCACCCCTTTTTTTCAAAAGTCCACGTAAAAAAGAACAATAAAACTCACCAAAAATCCCACTCTTTACTTTTCCTTTGAAAAATGTACTATGAAGTAAAAAGTAAATAAGCAGCAGACTTGTACAGTTAACTGTAAATTGTTTTTTAATCAAACAAAATGAACAACAACTAAATTTTATCGACTTTATAAAAAGAGAAGAAAAATTCGAACAGTTTGAGTTAATTCTACTAGTTATCTTATTCAGCTCTATAAAATCGGTGTATTTCAATCAACTTTTCTGTCTTCTCTGCATTCAAGCTGTTTCCGATGCTGGACCACACCAAACCATATATTGAAAAAATACACCATACAGATGCTGAACTAGCAGGGTATGTACACAAACTTGACGTGAAACTGCAGAGTTTGTGTGGGAGTGGCTTTTCTCTGTTTGCTGTACGCATTCTTGCCAAGCCTTAACACTTTGGAGTTAATTGACCAATAACACTTTGCGAAAACAAAGATGGGGGACATTTCCTTACCCTCAAATTTGAATGGCGTGACAGGTATAACAAGTTATTTTGTGTTATTTTGCAAATGATGGTAAAAGAATAAAAACTTGCTTCTTTTAAAAAAAAACTAAAAACCCGGATTAAAAAAAACACAAGCGTTCGTTTTTTGAAAAAAAAACGGGTTTTTCTCAACCCTGATTACCTTTCAATTCTTTTTTGTGATTTTCTATTGATCGCACGATCTGGTACAAGTCACGCCACTATCAGTTTGATTGGGTGTGCACCGCACACCTAGAGTAAAAGTCCCTGGTAATGAAGAAGCTGAGAATTACTGGCATTTGAATACGTAAAAATTAGTGTTGACAACCAAACAAGTTTAAAAAAATTAAATCCATGCAGCATGTATTAGTAGACTTACAATAGGAAAAATCATCTACTTACAGCGTTTTTAATTTTTGTAATTTCACTCTTTGGATGCCCGGGGCTGGCGCCCTGTTAGCTCCCCCCTCTGCACGCCACTGGCTATGGCCCTTTCTGCGGCTTGTGAGTGTGGCGCAGAAGAACAGGCCTGACCATGTCGTCCTTCACTGTCCAATCCATCGACCTCCCTACTATGGAGTGCATGCCTGACGATTCTGGATGAAGAGATAATCGAATGGCTGCTCAACACCTACACAGATATCTAGAGCGGCCTAGCAGTGGATTGAAAGAACTGCTTATGAAGAAGATGGAATTTTTTGGTTTGATGCCAATGGTGATTTTAAATCTATCACACAAGACACACAAGCCTTTTCAGTCTATTTCTAAGAGCATGCTTGGACCACTTTTGCTGCATTAATCTGATTTGTAACAGAAAATGTTTCCCTTTCTGGTCAAAAGTGGGTTCATGGCAAATGGAAAGAAGTAAATAAAATGTAAGCAATGTATCAGCCAGCAGTTGACAACTTACCAAAAATAGAAATATCCAAATCCTGCTGTATAGACCACAACACTGTGGAGATTGCAGCTGAAGCATGGGTTTTTCTGATTTATTTATTTAGTCAGTTTTTTATTGGTGCAGCTTGTACCAGTACCTTGGAGACAACATGTGCTTTTGCAAGTCAAACATGATTTGCTTTGGTTATGCCAAAGGTAGAGTAAGGTCACGAACTTCAATGATGATATCTGGGAACAAGTGAAATCGTTTTTTTGATACGTAAATAATCTGCACCACCACAAGCAATTGTTGTCTGTTAATAGTCATGCCAAACGATGGGTAGACCTAAGCAAACATGCACATCTGCTCCCAGATTTCATCATTGAACACAAAATAGTATTTTGGTTGAAAAAATGAGCAGAATTGTGGAAGATCATGCCTGCAAAAAATTGCCAATAGTTACAATCTAGATATTAGCAAATATTAGAGCATTACCTTGTCGAGGCTGAAACAAGCTCTGTGTGAACAGTCATAGTCATGTCCCCTTGCTGACTAGTAGAGATGGTTACAAATGAACTGAGGTTCTTTAATCTTTCCCCAATGTTTTTAAGCTGCAAACCATATTGAACTGTTTTAAAAAGATTATTAACAACTTGAAAGTTGGCTCACATATTACAATGAAAATAACAGAGCTTAGCGCAACACTTGATAAAGTCACTAATTAGCATTTGAGTACTTCATCTTTTTCACAAAAAAGTTGGTCTGAAAGACCATAACATATGCTTTTTTACTTTTAAACTTATGCAGCAGCAGAAAAAAAACTACTACTAGACACTGAGTTAAAAGTGGTCAACGTGAAAAGCTCTGAAAAGGTCATTTTTTTCAGACCAATGCAACATAATGTTATTGAACTTACATAATAGAATGCATCTTTTAAAACTAGGCTTATTTCTTTGTATTTCCAAGATTTGCACCAACACACAAAATAACCAAAACTTCAGGGATCAATGGTTACCACTGAACTGCATGGCAAATCGCATGTAGTATATCACATGCTTGGGGTACACAAATTCAAAGATTTGAGCTTTTGGATAACATCATCAAGCATAAATTAGATGTGATGTTGGATTATCACAAAAAGGCAATTAGTTAATTAACTAAATGCTAATATTCTGACACAATGATAGCAATATTTAGAATCATCTCCTTGGCTTTGCATATAGGGTATTGAAACCTTGACAGCATTCAGTTTAAAATAATCACAATCAAGCAACCAGCTAGCTATTTGTGTATTTCGATGGTACTTAACACTTTGAGAACCAGCGTACGATATATTCGTACTTCAATTTCGGCCTAAAAAACAGCAGTTTTTGGTTGCCTTAGCAACGCCCTAGCTCCTTCGCCGATTGCGCTAGAGAGCTGTTCAAGGGCTCGAACGGATCGACCAGCCTGGTAGATTGCACTCTAAAAAAATTTTTTGCCGGGGGGTGCGGATTTTTTGTGAGTGACGTCATAGGTGAAGTAGTTTTGGGGTCATTTTGGCTCATGTTGCCTGGCCTAGGGCCCAACCGCTAGGCCAAAGTGTTTCGTTAAAATTTTCATTGGAAACTAGGCTTGAGACTGAGTCTTTTGAGCTTTTGATCGACTTTCTAGCGTTTCTGGTGCAAAACTTATGATCTAAAACAGTGGTTCCTAACCGGAGAGGAATTTCATGAGTTCAGGGGAGGAATTTCCACTTTATAGTGAAGGTACCTATTCACTGTTAGTGTTGTACTATTTAAGTTGACATTGGCTCTGTCAATTATTTATATCACTTTATATTTGTAAGTTATTTAGTGGACTATCACACGTATATGTTGACAAACTTTCGTGCCATTATTTGACAACAAATAGTTTTTGGCCCACTTTTAAGGTTTTTGTCATGTTTGATTCCGGATACTGTTGTATTTCTTTGAGTGAGAGCTTTCTTGTTAACTACAATTGGAACAATGGTCTTTATTGATCCGAACTATAAAGACCCCTGTCGACCTTTGAAAACAATCAACATGAAATAAGAAAGTAAGGGTATTTATCCAAAATGACTTAACTTTTAACCAACCAACAGCATTTAGTAACATAAGTTCCAAATTACGAAAATATGATGATTCATTTACGGAGTTTAGTTTTACATCAATCATACCCTGTATTCAACCACTCTCCGATGAAAGATAAGAACAAATATCGTATTGATATGATTGAGTTGAAAGTTGAATTAAATTGATATTTGAGACTTTTTTATTACTGGTCTATTCCTATGTGTTTTGATTGTACTTTTGTTTCATTTTTATCTTTCTGTCACAAAATTAACAGTGGCGCTATCTATTGGATTAATATATCATTAATGATACCTGCTTAGTTAGATCTTTAAGTGCATTCCAAGTTTTCTGAGTGATACTTCGACTTTTCCCTGTTAAATTTGGTGCTTTTTCGAAGCCACCAAGCAGAGCTAATTATCGTATAACAATGGCTTATTGAAAGGACGCAATTGAAAGGACACTCTACGATTAAACAGTACTTCAACCCACAACAAGCGATCTGACTCATCGCAAAAATGACGTTTTAACCTTTCCAGCCACCCTGCTGAATTTGTGTAATAGGGGAGGAATGAAAACTTCCAAAATGAGCAAAGGGTGGAATGCATCAAAAAAGGTTGGGAACCACTGATCTAAAATAAACAAATTAATTAATTATCTAATTAGTCAAATATTTTTACTAACTTACATCATAACTTTTGAACCCGACACCCCAGCAGGTCATCCAAAGTATCAAAAGACTCGGATTATTGCGTAGTTTTCAGTAAAAACTTCAGTGAAATACTACCACCAAACGGTTGGCGCCCAGGACCAGGCAAAGTGGGCCAAGGTGGCCTAAAAGTCCTCCACTTATGACATCACTCACAAAAAACCTGCAACCCACAAGCAAAAAAATTTTTTCGAGTGCAGACTAAAAGACTTGCTGCATCTTTTGATGCTTCGACCAGGTCCGTAACCCGTACAGGAGCGGAGATATTCCCGCGCAAAGCCACGTTCGTTTAGGTGTTTTTTTCCCGAAAATTCCTGAAAGCAGCCAGACGCCAAAGTGTTAAACTGTCCCTCCTATGAGGTAAATTAGTATTTGTATGAATGTTCCTGAAAAAAACAGGCTGGATACCAGAAAGTTTAAGACAGTTTAATATGTTTATACTGGTTTCATAAAACACCTTGCCTATTAAATCCACCATTTCTCTTCAAAGTTTTTGTAGGAAAATGTTCGTAATTTCAAGAAAAAAATATTACAGTGAGTATCCAGTGGGTGCCAGATCCATATTTGCACATAGCATGGTATCTGCCCTGTGAATACCAAGTATGCAAAGATATATAGGGCCTCTATTACAGTCCCATATAAAGTGTTAAAATCTGACCGAAAACTCATTTTGCCATAAACAACTGTTATAATTTCACATTACCAATTCCCACATGCCTATGCTTATGAAAGTTTGATGTTGATTAGATACCAGGCACACTTATAAAAATTGTATGTGTCAGTGGCATATGCCCTGTCTTACTTCTTATTTGTTTAACCAGATTTAGGCTGAGCATGCTGTTATGAGATGGAATAACCTGGAGTTGATTCTGCATTTACCCTTTTACAAAAAAAACTTGCCAAGTATGCTGTAATGCAATAACAATGCTAAGCCTAATCATTTCAGTGCAAATGCAAGCAGCATGGTGTTACAAGTTACACAGCCACAATCAAGAAACTGTTAAGCAATCTCTTAGTAGTTTGTTAGCCACTAACTACTTCATTTTCCTATGGTTGTGGATCACACTGCACATGCCTGCAATGCACAAGTTGAACTGAATATGACCTTCTGTTGCACCTCAAAAATATTTTAAAAATAAGTTAACAACCGATTCATTCAACCTTCTGATCTTTAGCAAATTATGACTTGATTAGGATTTTATCAGAATCAACACTTTTTTCTGACTGCAACCAGCCTCAAACAATAAAAAATTTGGCCAGAACCAGAATTATTTTTATAATTTATTGCATCCTACAGAAATTTGTTTTTTAGTACAACATTTGGAGCACAAAACGTTTTGATTACTGTAAAACTTCTGATATGAAGTTTCACAGTTCATTTAAATCAAGGGTGAAAAGCTGTTTTAACTTGCAGGCTGCACTGGCTTCGGGTTGTTTTTACCTTTAAGACCTGCGAGAGCCACTTTTTCACCCTCGCTTGGCAACTCCATAACTCATCTGCCAATTGTACTAGAGCTGTTCAAACCCTCAAAAGGTGCAGCAAGTCTTCTTGTTTGGATTTTTTAGAAGCTGGAAAGTATTGGATTTAGTTTTTTTGTGGATGATGTCATTAGTGGGGTAGGTTTAGGCCTTTTTAGCCGAGGTCATCGAGCCCTGGGCACCAACCGCAAGAGCCAATTTTTTGACTCAAGTTTTTGGTGGAAACTAGGCTATAATCTGATTCTTTTGAGCCTTTGATTGGCTTTCTAACATTCCTGGTTCAAAAGTTATGACTAAAAAGCTATCATTTTTGTAAGGTAGTATTTTGGCAGTAAAATCCAAGGGCTTGTTTAAAAAAATACCACACTGTTGAAATCTCCAAGGAATGAAACCCAGATTACCAAGTGAATTGACTGTCCAGCGACCCAGATGATCAAAAGACTGAAAAAAATTACACAGTTACTGTCTAGCTATTCTGTTTAAAGTTGGTCATTCTGTTTGCAGTTGTGTACAGTAGTGTGCATCTTCATCTAATACTTTTGTCCGCTCACTTTAAATGTCTGATACCTTTTCCATGTCATCAGTTTTTATACACTATCATGATGGTAGATCTCAGCAGCCACTGGCCTGTTTCTCTTTCCCTTCAAAACTTGTTTTTCTAAGATGTGAACTTGGTAACCACAAAAAGCTAAGTGATATGACATGACAATGCAACCTTAGCTGCATGGAACTCCAAACAACATTGCAACCCCTAAGAAAAGTTAAATCAACATTCTCAAACTGCATTAACAATTTATGAACTGTAGTAATACAACCACAAACCGTTTTCAGAGGTGGCAAGCAAACACTGACTTGGAAATCAGGCATCTCTTGCTCATCATACTCATTCCATAAGCGGCAAGGTACCACCCAAACTGGGATGTCATGGGTAACAACTCGGGAAGCACTGTTTAAAGAAGGCTGTAAAAACAACACAGTGAAAATATTTGAGTGAAGAGAATAGATTTACACACACCAAGAAAAATTAACCCTTGTTAATGCATGACTATTTGCTGAGAGGCCCCTTCATGATAGATACTATATTGATGCATCCAGTAAAGTTTATTACAAATAGTTAATATTTTTCTGATGTGTACAATGTAACTCAATAACCATATACCACTCTCTTTAATGTCTGCATGAAAGACACACTCGTCTGTTTTTGACAAAGCAAAGGCTGCCATCAAAATTACAAAAAAATTATTGAATTGATGCTGCCTATTTCTGTAGGCATTTTCAGAATACAAAAGTCATTAGGGCTGAAACAAAACATTTGAGCTGCTGCAACCAACAGTCAGGAACTTTTCACCAATGATTGTGTAACCCAGGGGTCTCCAAACTGCGGCCCGCAGGCCAAATCCGACCCGCGAAGACATTTTGTCAATAATGAAAAATTAATATATTTATGAAAAATCCACTGATTTGTAGAAGGTAACATATCCCGCAACAATCTCATTGCGTAATATGTCCGGCCCTCGAATTGTTGTGTGATAACTTATGTGGCCCTCGGATAAAAAAATTTGGAGACCCCTAGTGTAATCAAACACAGGCTAAAAATTAAATACCACCATTAGTGCTTCACCAAAAACTCAAACATGCTTTTATATTGCTCAGCATTGCTTTTTGTAGTACTAATGCTCAATGAGCACAAAAAAGCCAACCCATGATCTTTTGCAAATTGCCTATCAACACTTTAACAAATTATGAAGACCTGTCAAACACAACAAACATGGACTATACTTTAGCCTAGTTCCATTCATTGGTCCACATTATTTTCCATAGCAACCATACTTTGCTCTTACTTGATCTGTTTGTCTTTTGTTTGTTCATTCATTCATTTTCACACCCACTTTTCATGTGGTTTATGGGGGCAGCAACCCTAGGAGAACTCAAATACCTTGCAGTACTTTTCAGCAACCTCTACTACTTCTGCTGGCTTGACAACAAGATGGGAACAAGTCAGGTTGAAGATGCAATCATGCCACCTAGTCCTTTGTCATCCTCTGGGCCACTTGCCTGTGGGTATATCCAGCAGAACTCACATCACCATTCTTTACTGGACACTCTGGTCATATGAATGAACCACCATAGTTGAGAAATCTCTATTTGGAGAAGTGGCTCGACATTCAGGGCTTTACGAATTTCACAGCTGTGCACTTTGTTGCAAGCATCACACAATTAATTATTTGCAAAAATCTGATCTCTGCTGCTTACACTTGAGACAGTATTTTTTTAGACCAGTGGGTCTCAATGTGGTCGATATCGACCCCCAAAGGTCAATTGGACCATCCAAGGGGTCGATAAATAGTCATGGGGTTGAATAGGGATCACTGAATGGACCCTGAGTTTTAAGCATATTTTCAGATTGTGTATTATTTTATCATGCATTTCAAGTAAAAAGTACTCAAATTTACTTTGACACATACTTTCCTTGTTTAGTAACTGTTGGGCTAGGCCCACGGGGTCTACAGAAAATTGTATACTTTGATTGGGGGTCAACATGCAGAAAAGCTTGAGAACCACTGTTTCAGACAGACATAGACCGATATATCGGCCAGGCTGATATAATCTGCTGATATTTGGGTTTTGTCGATATATCAGTATCGGCCAAAATGGCCAATTTTATTGGCATCAGTAGGTGTTAACAAAACGCTGTTATATTCCTCATGCTTCCAGACAACTTGTGCAAGAAAGCACAACGAACCAAGTCAAGACAATTATCTTACAGCAACACTAGTAGATGTGTTTTCATAAACAAGCAGACAAGATGAACAATGAAGTACGTGTCGGCCATCACAGCCGAAACGAAAGCATCATCATTTAATCAAATTAATTAAAAATCATGGCAAAATATTGAAATTGTTACAATTTAAAAATTTTTAACTCATAAATTCTGATTTTTGAAGTGTTGAAAAAAGGTAAGGCATAGAATACATAAAATTTTTGATAATGAAGCAGAAAACAAGATTTAAAATTTTTGGAAATATCGGTTATCGGTATCGATCCATTAATGGCTGATATATCAGTATCGGTCCCTAAACAGCCATGTCGGTAGATCTCTAGTTTTAGACTTTACCTAGGATCCAACTTTGGTTCAATTATTTCACAGCATTTTTTTTCAAGGCACGTGGCATACTTTTTACCAGGGAAGGTAATACTGTAGAGAGATGCCACAATGGTTAGAGCATTCTGTCCAATCTCCTTTCTTGTGCATAGGTCACCCTAGTTTGCCAATCTCTTAGTGCCCTTCCAGAACACCATGCCACTTGACACACACAAGTCAGCCAAAGGACTCCTCAATCCAAGGCTTTGAGAATTTCAGGTTGGATTCAATCACAAGTGCAGTCTTCAATGCTTTTACTGTCAAAATGGATTTTGTTTGTATTATTTATACATAAAAATGGTATTATTATTACAATCTTGGTGCCTATGTGCTTGTCTAACTTGACTCATCCTATGAGTATGAATGGTTCCATGACTATTGAGACCAATTTATTTGAGACCGTTCATTTGAGACCATGACGTTTGGAAACTATTCATTCGAGACCACTCCATTTGAGACCTGTTCACTTGAGACCACATTCATGTTTGAGGCTTTCCTTAGAGATCACATTCATTTGAGACTGGTTCATTTGAGATCACATTCATTTTTCACCATGTTAAAGTGAAGCTGTTTTGATTTACTGTGTATTACATTTTTATGATCTACCGTTAACTTCTTTGGGGGAGACTTGATGTTTTGCAAGGTGACTATTAATTTGAAAATTTGCAAGGTTAGGCCTTTCCGTGTCCAGAGGTGACTCATGCTAGGTTTTAAATGCACCCGGACTTTCAAACACTGCAAAGGCCAGAAAACTCTTCACACCTTGGGTTTGGAAGGGAGCGTTGTACCTCCAAAATATCATTTAGACAAGCCCAAGAATTATGTTTTGAGTTCCTGCTCATTTCATTTATCGAGGTGCCACAATAGTTTCAGTTTTTAACTGAAAAATGAAGATGAGAAAAAATTGTCTTTTTGCGTTGGTCGAAACAATAACAGGATAAAAATTTCATGGCTTTTGAGAAGAGAAATGCAACTGCATATGAGCAAAACGTCTGACACGTAATCTATACAAATGTTTTAGCAGATTTTGCCAATTTGACATTTTTGAAGCCAGATTTTGAAATTCTAGCTTTTTTGAACACACTTGACCATTTTCGAAAATCAAAAGAAGTCGGTCAAAATCTGGCTTTTGGGCAATTTTTTTATAAGACAACAAATGGTGTGTAATCCCACATCTCAGATTTTGCTTGTTTCTACATATGTGAAAGGAAATTTAATTCTGAGCTCAACAAAAAAATCAGCAAAATCGGACCTATAATATAGGAGATACGATCATTTGAAATGTTTTACAGTGTCACACATGAGCAATTTTATTATTTTTTGCGTTTTCTTTGTTTCTATTGATAGGAAAGAGGCTAAAATTAGAATTCCACCATTTTTGGGATCAAGGAATTCAAAAACGTAACTTTTAAAATGGTAAAAACTAAAGAAATAGGTTTAAATTTGATTTTAAAATATTTTAGGTCCCTGACTACTTGGTGACGCCCATGAATGCTGATGAGTAAAATCAAATTTTTTTTAAAATGATGTACATGGACGCTTCAATGCAATAAATAGAAATAAAATTTGGCCCCAGCTAGATCAATGGTTGCCCTTATCCTCTAAAATATTGCTTGCATATTTTCCAATTGTATTTTGACATTACAAGAAACAGACTTGTAAGGATAAAGAAACTGCCAAAATGCAGTTTTTCTTACTTGAAACAACATAAATTTTGGTTTAAAGGAAACATATAGGTTATACAGGATACACATATATTTTTCTTGCTGAAATGGGCTCTAATCTAACACATAATTTACTAGCACCTACATTATTTGGTTATCTTTGCTCCTTGCACAATAATGCCAGGCAGTCTGGAAAAGTGGCCAGCGTGCCAGGTTACAGGTAATGGTTAAACTCTGAAATCCGGAATAAACAAATGTAAAAGCTTCCTTTCCTAGATTTGAACTGAAAACTGTTTCAATTTATTACAGGCCCTTATAATATCAATCTCCAATTTTTAATTGTCAACATAAATCAACAAGCATATTATGTGATGTAGAAAGGGGTAACTGTTAAATCACATCACACAACATTTGTTTGTGGTACTGTATGACATCGCAATTACTTATTAAATTTTTGGCAATTCAAAAGTTTATTACATCACAACTAAAGTTAAGCATACAAAATTAGTTCAGTAAAGGTCAGGCAGTTGTTAGTTTTGTCACATCTAAGCAACTGATTTATTGTTGTTCCATTTGTTTTAATAAGTGTATTATCAAAAACAGCTGTTGTTAGGTTCAGGCTGGGAACTGTATAATATCTTCAGAGGACAAAATCCAACATTGAAGATAAGTTTTTCCAAATTTAGGTCTCTGAAACCAAAATAGTGTGTGTTTCTCCTGGATATTCTGGGACACATAAAGTATGTGTTCGTTGCATTCATCAAAATGCAGAGTTGCTGACCACTGCATTTGGTATATCATACAAGGAGATGATCAGTGCACTGGTTTGTGATGCAAACAGCAGAAACTGCATGATCCACCATTGTGAATTTTGTCCTGGCTCAGCTTCATTGAAAATTTTATTATATGCAAAGTTGAGTACAGTTGATGACAATGAAATGCTTCTGGTGGAGCAATGGATTTCCACAGACCAAGCAGATTTGAAAACCATGATTTATACAAAAGACGAACTTATTGAAGATACAGTCATTGCTATCAACAAACTTGCTGCACATTCATACATAGCAAAGTCACAGAGCAACTATCTAAAATTACACAAGCCAACTTTAGTTCTGCACGAAGCAATTATTTTGGCTGATTTTGCAGAAAACTATGAATTTGTAATCCAAAATGAAATTCAGAGCTATCAGTTTTTCTAACTTTGTTTTATTGTCAACTTTCGCATAGGACTGAAGATGTATCGAACACGAAACTAGTTTCCTTGTGCAAATAAACTATTGCGACTGATTCGCTTGATGTATGGTCACTGCAGTGGCTTAGCTATTATTGCTATTTATCAATTAGTATTACTAGTTTTCAAAAGTGCATGCACAGTCTTGAATCGAAAATTAGTGTATGTCAAGTTGTTTGAATTTAATAATATTTGACTGTGTGTTGAAGATAAAGAGCCTATGTCAATCAGCTAAACTTGAATGAAATGCTTGTTGTACAAAGGCAAAAATGTCAACATTGGAGCTAAATATTTATTAAACCTAGTTCATGTAATTTCAAAATTAGAGGCTAAAAATGTTATAATTCAAAAAACACTTTTAACAATCACGAATTTTGCAAATTTGAATGTTTTATGCTAAAAGTTTACAACTTATCAGAGACTGTTATTGGGGTGTGCAATCTCATTGGAACAAATGAAATACCAAGGAGCAAAATAACCTAGTGATTTTGTTGCAAGTAAATTCAGTTTTAGATAAGAAACTTGTTTTATAGCAAGAAAAATATAAATGTGTATACTGTACAGCCATTTGTTTTCTTCATTTAACCAAATTTAATGTTGTTTCAAGTAAGAAAAACTGCATTTTGGCAGTTTTTTTATCCTGACAAGCCTATATCTTGTAATGTCAAAAATCAATTGGAAAATATACAAGCAATATTTTAGAGGCTAAGGGCAACCTTTCATCCAGCTGAGGCTTAATTTTCTTTATATTTACTGAATTGAAGCATCCATGTAGATTATTTTTGCAAAAAAAATTTTTGATTTTACTCATCAGCATTCATGGGGCGTCACCAAGTGGTCAGTGACCTAAAAAATTTTAAAATCAAATTTATACCTATTTCTTTAGTTTTTACCATTTTAAAAACTACATTTTTGAATTCCTTGATCCCATAAATTGTGGAATACTAATTTTAACCTCTTTCCTATCAATAGAAACAAAAATCACTCATGTGTGACACTGTAAAACGCTTAATTTTCAAATGATCATATTTCCTATAATATATGTCCTGTTTTGCTAATTTTTTTGTTTAGTTCAGAATTAAATTTCCTTTCACATATGTAGAAACAAGCAAAATCTGAGGTGTAGCATTACAAAACCTACCAAAAATTTGTTGTCTTATAAAAGAATTGCCCTTTTTCTTTTCGATTTTTTTCAGTTGGCTTTTCCAGTCGGAAAGGCTTGACTCTGGTAAAACCTTGTCTGAGTTGCAATATTCATTACAAATCTGCTAAGACGAGTCTATGACCATGCAGGGTGCAAAGAATATTGCAACGATTTTGCTGTTGCCCTACAAGTGTTCGATATAATAAATGAGAAACAAATGTACAACAGTGTGTTTGCGGGATAAGAAAATGCTTCTAAAAATTGGAGTTGTATTATATTGATGTTTCTGATTAATTTTAACTCCTTGAGAGCCGGTCTACAGTATATTCATTATTCATACTTGGATTTCGGCCTAAAAAACAGCAGTTTTTGGTTGCCTTACCAACGCCCTGGCTCCTCCATCGATTGCACTAGAGAGCTGTTCAAGAGCTCAAACGGATCGGCCAGTCTAGTAGATTGCACTCGAAAAAAAATGTTTTGGTTGGGTGATGTGGATTTTTTGTGACTGACGTCATAAGTGAAGTAGTTTTAGGGTCATTTTGGCTCATGTTACCTGGCCTAGGGCCCAACCGCTAGGCCAAAGTGTTTCGCTGAAGTTTTCATTGGAAACTAGGCTCGAGTC
>Ga0210059_1001338_pt1 | contig 36679 bp, 22 predicted proteins | sample Ectturendosymbi2_FD_188042 | JGI IMG/M metagenome (GOLD analysis project Ga0210059, IMG submission 188042) | Ecteinascidia turbinata endosymbiont from Florida, USA - Sample 2 (SPAdes) (version 2) | ecosystem: Host-associated > Tunicates > Ascidians > Unclassified | place: Key West, Florida... | reverse complement strand
TCCCCACTTAGTCTATGCTCGATGCTCGTATTCGACAAGACATTAGCGCAGCTTCATTTTTCCGTTGTAGATTGCTCTGACGAATTGATGAGTGTGTTTTACTCCCCTGTTTTAACGCGCCGCCTGATATTTTTTTCAGTTACGAACTGCTATCGTAGCGTTGAGTGTACGTATTTTCCTCCGATAGCTTGACTTGGAGCTCTAATAGTTTGTATTCAGTGCATTGACACATAAAATAAGAAGAGTGCATGTATAGAAAAATGTGCATATTATGTCAACAAACTTCGCCAAAACGTTGGTTTGGAAACAGGACTATGACGTCATTTTATGACGTCACAAACAACGCACAGCAAATACAAATGACTACTCTATGCCGCTGAGTAAAACCCACCATGAAAAGTTTCTGCGTACGCCACTGACCATGACGCATTATTTGCTCTCTTTTTAAAACTCTTACGAGCAAAACTTTTCCTCAAGAGAGTTCCGAGGCATTTTTGAACTTAAAATTTAAGTCTGCATTACGCAGAAAAAAAATCTTCACCAGAATGTTTTAACAGAGTGCTTTGAAAAGCATTTCTGAAAAAGGACATCGCTTTATTTGGCTTCTCAAAAAAGAAACTTTTTGGCACTCTCCCACCTCTTTTGAATAAGCCTACGGATTTCATAACAATACTCCTGGAAAACACAGTTCAAAGATAGTCCTTAGCAAAGTACTCCCAACCTCTCGTTGCAGAGAATACGCGCTGGGGTTTAATTGGCACACACACATTTCTTTGTGGAATTCAATTTAAATTTTTAACGGGGTAGGCCTAGAGGTTAAATTGTTTTCTCTAACTTGAAAATGACATAACAACAAAGAAAGCTTAGCCACTGACCTCTGTGAAAGGCTGAATATTGAGCAATTATTTTTTAAAACCGTTTTTTAAGGAACTCCTTCTTGCAAAACTTCATAAAAAAATAACCTATGCAAAGTCTCGAGACGAATATCTCCAGACCGAGACCGAAATCCTTCGAGACAGAGACCACCGAGACGAGACCTGAGACCTTCGAGACCGAGACTCCAAAAAACGGGTCTCGAGACTCCATCACCGCTAATTTCACAGCGATTTGCGACAGCTTTCCACTTAATATCTGTGACTTTCCTGTTAGAATCAGAGCAAGGTCGCTGTAATGTTACCACTTGTTTTTAATAAAATCAAAGACAGGTGAGTGTTGACCAAGTTTCATGTTTAATATCCAAACAAAGAGATAGACAACTTCATTGCTCCAAACAATTCCATTCCAAACAAAGAGATAGATAACGTCATTGCCCCAAAATCAACCAATAATTTTGAAACTCATGGTCATTGCCAAGGGCGTAACGAGGTTGGATGGCGCCCGGGGCTAGAATCGGGTTTGGTGCCCCATTTTCCAACCTGAGGTCTTTCAGAAGCAAATCTACAGAATTGAAAAAAGTCCATGCGACATTGTTGGGACATTTCAGAGCCCCCTGCAGTCAGTCGGCGTCCCCCGCAGTGATTCGGTGCCCCCATGTGATTCGGCGCCCGTGCAATTGTTCTCCCTTTGCCCCCTCGTTATCCCGCTGGTCATTGCACCAACTTACCTGAACGGTCAATAAACCAAACTATTATCACGGTATCGCGTGGTGGCAGCCGAGTGCTTTGCCAGTGTCACTTAGGCCCAACGGATATCCCGGTGAATTGCTGTCTGTGTGACACTGTAGTTCCACGCGCGCTTTTCGAAAGCCACAACTCTGGTCTACTGTATGTCCATTGTCTGCGTACGGTTCGTCGATTTATTCTGAGCGTTAGCGACATAATTCTTGTAATATTTCACGTCACTACACTTCTTTTATGATTCTAGTTTTTTTTGTAACTACGATTTCGGTATTTGCTGTTGCATCATGCAAACTGAGATGCCACGAAACTGACAAATTTACAGTGAGTTACAGTGGTCATTCACATTCTCACAATCCTATTTCCCACTGTAGTTAATAAAGTTTTCAAAGTAAGGGGGAAGCGCCTATGTGCTTGTCAGAAACATTTTAGGTGAAGATTGTCTACTGAATAGGTTGTCAATGTAACTCATCAGAGAAAAAACAGAAGAGCTTTACTATTAACCTTTATCGTTTATCAAACTTTATGCAACAAAAACTAAAAAGGATTCAGTATTTGCAGCACAGAGCACTGCTTTTACAAGGCTTAGCCTAGTACCTGCAATTAAGTTCACCATTTGTACAAACTGTTGTAAGTTAATTTTTAAAACCCTCATTTGGCAACAACATTGTCTTATTCAACTCAGACAATTCACTATGCACTATAGGCTAATAAAGAAACTGATAAAGAAAAAAATGAGGAAACTTCCTTCCATCCATGTCCTATTATAAGCTTAGCTCTCAGCTTGTTGATAGTGGTGAAGTTGTATTGTATGTCATAGACTCATATGATATGTGTTTGAAGCAGTCCCGTTGCCACAGGGAAGGGTTGGGGGCTTAGCCCCTGTAAACAAAGCTGTTGTAGTCATTGCAAATAATAAAAGTGGTTAGGCCTAGTTGTTTGCATTGTAAAAGAAACTATTGATTGTTTTGTGGCAATGTAAGTGCAATGCATTGGCAATTCTTTCTAACATACGTACTCAATGGAGAGTTATAATTTGCAGTATTGAGTTGGAGGTAACTATGGATACGTCTGGCCTGATGCAATTCAAATAAAAGGGCCAGTTAGTCATTCCAATGGTGTGAATCTCGTAGCCTAGCTAGGAGTTATGCGCTACGGCTGCTATGCCAATGGTTTTCGGTTTGACTCTCGCTTTGCCAACTTTCGTTTTTCACCTTTACGGGTTAGTGATAATGTTAGGGTTAAGGTTAGGTTGAGGGTTTATCTTGTACATTTAATTTGTTTCTATCAAGTCTACTACACTCTCATCGTGCGTTACTATTATGTCACAGGTGGCATATGAATAAGTTTTCAAATTTCAAGATCCACTGGCATATTATTTATAGGCACTGCCTTTTGAGTGTGTAAACTTTTACATGCAAGCAGCAGCTTTTTTTCATACTTTAAAAATTTGTTATTGTGGAAAATTTTTATTCTGTAAAAAATGAATCAGATGAAAGATTTGTTTTATTGTTAGATTGAGGTTGATAAAAATACAAATCATGCCATGAAGTGAAAAGTTTGAGATTTTTTCCAATTTTGCAAAACGTGAGCTGCTGAGGTGCCACAGGAGACACAATGATCTACTAACAAATAAAATGCAACTTGAAAGGGGGTGTAATGAAAGGTCAACTATGTGTAATGCTTTTCAAAAAAATTTGTCCTTGTAACCAAACAATGATTGTGAATTTTAAGCCTCACATCAGGCATCATTACATATGTTTTTGGACAAAAGTAACTGCTGCTTTTAATGCAACAGATGCAATCCTAGTTATGTTCTAATGTCATAGCTTCATGCCATACGTAATCAGCTTGTCATTTGCAGTGATTGTGATATACTCTGCAAATATTCATATTTTTTTTCAGATTATAACACTGCAGACCTTGATTGCTGTTGCAAATATCTGACGTTTGTTGTTTAGTACTGTTTTCATTTTATATCTCCTGGCCAATTCTTAACCAGCTTGCCAGTTTTTGTGCCTGTGACACTTGTTTTTGCAATTAATAAATATTGAAAATCTGTTTTTTGAAATTCTTACAAAATTTCTTGAATATTTGAAATGTATATCTCAATGTATAAAACTATGATGATCTTTCAGGTCTGTTGTAGTTGCCATAATGTTTTAAACAAAACATATTTTTTAATTTTTTTATTGTAAATAAAGATCATTACTATGCTCACTAATCCTGGATTAGTCTAATGGCTACAATTCACTAGCATGTTTCACAGTGCCGGTTGATATCTAGGGCACACCAACACACTCACAGGTGTGATTTTTTTCTTTTGGATTAGTCTTTTATGATTGCCAATTGCACTGTTTGATAATGACATATAATTCATCTGAAGTGCCTCTTCAGGTCACCAACAATAGCTGATTTCGTAAACCCTGTGGATATGAAGGTACTATCTATACTTCATTAGACCCAGTTTTGCTAGTTGAAGGCTTGTTGGTATTTATCAAACCTTACATAAAAATCATAATTCCATAAGGCACACTAGGCCAGAAGAAACAGTTTCCAAAGGTGTTTTTTAGTTTATTACATGAGTCAAACATTGATTTCATTGAAGACATTGACAGTAGGCACACTACCTGTGTAACACAGTTTATCAAAGAAACAGATACAGAACATTGTTTTGAGACTGTTCGACATTCAGAAATGCTATTTCTCGATTATTCTAAACACATGTACACATATTAGATCACTTCATTTGTAACTCACATATGACTCAGACCTATGCCAAATACAGTGGGATACAAATATACTGTAACCTACATTCAGAACACAACACTGCGAAATCTTACACTAGTAAAAGCCCATGACGTCTCCCAAACTAAAAGCCCATGACATGTTGTTGACTACTTCCACCATGTTTGTAAACCAGCAATAATGAAGCACACAGACTCATGTTGTAATGGTTTTCTACACACAAACAGAAGCATTAAATTGCTGCAGAGCATAAGATCCACAATATAAATATGACTACAGCATTGCCAACCTTGAACAAATAAGTCCCTTGAAATAAACCCCAGCACTAGCCATCAGTAACCTCCACATGGACAGACTTAAAACACACACTTAATCATTATATATGCCATAATGCTTAGAACCCAAGCACTCAACAGTGGAAGGTGGCAGAACACCAGCATTATAATGACTACACAACCTAAGCCTACCTGTGACCACCCATGCACAAAATCTGCAGACATCTTTCTGAGTGTTATGGTATTCACAAATGGAGTCATTGTGATGTAAAGTATCAGTGCAGTGTTGCCAAAGGAGCAGAATATTAGGATTGTATTAAACACAGAACTGCAAGTTCTGTAACAGAACAAATTCCAAAGAGATAATAAAGTACTAGATGAGGTGTTGATCTAGTTCTAGCACTGTAGCAAGTGCACTAAGGCCTGATGCAGTTATAAATGACAGAGTGCATTGTTCCATCACAACGAGTGAAGCTGGTTGTGACCCAGCACCCTCCTTTGCAACGGTCTGGATCATCCTTTAATAATCGTTTTTTGTGTGCATTGCTTGTTGTCCTTTTTCACATGGCTTTTTCATTTACTGCAATGCGTTTTCTTGTTAGTTTTTCTAGGGACACCAGACACAATGACCTTCCTGTTTTTATCAGTGTCCCAGCAAACTGTTTATTTTGGAAACGTAAATATATTATCCCCTTTTTGGCCAATATACTACTATTACCACTAATAGTCCATACTGGAACACCAGAGGTTGCCAACCTTTCAATATATATATATATATATATATAGAGAGAGAGAGAGTCCTGCATCGATTGAAATTTTATGTTTGCTCCTGACCTGCACCTGCAAACTTCTAACTAGTGATTGACCGATGAGGATTTTTTGGGACCGATACCAATATATCAGCCATTCATGGACCGATAGCCGATGCTGATAACCGATACTTCCAAAATTTTTACATTTTGTTTTCTGTTTCATTATCAAAAACATAATGTATTCTATGCCTTACCTTTTTTTCAAATATTTCAAAAATTAGGATTTATGAGCTAAATTTTTTCGAATTGCAGCAATTTCAATATTTTGCTATGATTTTTCATTAATCTGATTAATGATGATGCTTTTGTTTTGGCTGCAGTGGCCGACGCCTGCTCCATGGTTCATCTTGTCTGCATGTTTATGAAAACGCACCTGCTAGTGTTGCTGCAAGATAGCTGTCTTAACTTGGTTCGTTGTGCTTACTTGCGTGAGCTATCTGCATGCGTGAGGAATATAACAGCATTGTGTCAACACCTACTGAGGTCGATAAAATCAGCCGTTTTGTTTTGGCCGATACGGATATATCGGTAAAACCCAAATATTGGCCAGGCCGATATATCAGTCTGTCTCTACTTCTCACCCACACCCGCTCTGCTGCACCCTTCGTACCGGTGCCCGACCCGCACTGTTTCTGTCCCAAACCTGCAGCTATCACTATGTGTCTAAAAACAACTAAAAGCTCATGTGAGGTGTTTCATCACTCTTGACAATTTATTCAGTGGTTCATTAAAAAGGCATCAGAATCTCTTAAACAACACTGTAAAGTAAAATTGTGAAACCTTTTAGTCAACCTTGAACGCTTGTTTCTTAGCTTTAAAGCAGTGTTCAAAAAGACTGTCATTCACTAACGAGCTCTTAATTTAAGTTTACTGTTCTGCTGTTCACAACATGCCCAACCATATTAAACACTCGTTCACCAGCAGCACTAGTTGCCATCATGTGGAACATGTTTCTTGCAAGATTGCTGAGAGCTGGAAACTCCAAGCTGTGGTCTTACCACCACTGGAGAATGCCGCTGCACTGGCTTGTACCACAAGCTCTCTGTAGCATTGAATTTCTTGCCACTTTCACATGCATGGGGTGAAGATTCAGTTACCCACACTAAGAATTTCTTATCCTGCACTTGATTTGCCCTGAGCCAATTTCAACCCGTGACTGCTCCGCACCTGCATGCATAGCTCTGTGGGTTCTCACACATACAAATGTGGGTACCGGCAACCTGCATGGGTTAACAGGCTCTGTGCAGAACTTAAATATATAAATCTCTATTCACTAAGTGCTTTGTTTAAGTAGTACCTATATTTCTTCGTTTCAAAAATGTTTGTGTTTTGTAATCAAGGTGAAGTGGCTGAAACCACATGCAAACTTGCATATTTTCAACGTTCCTTTTTTCAATTTTATTCAATTTTTTGAATTATTCCCCAAAAGAACTTGCATTAAAAATTAAATTAGCAACTTCCTGCCAAAATTCATCCATACAATCATTATTTTTTTATGTTAAAATACTCTGTTTAAGACTTGGGTCATGATGTATTCGCCATGCTCAGATTTGGGTCCCCCTTAAAAAAAGTTCATAAACCACTGTGTTAGATAGTTTAATTTTTCATGTTGTTGCTGCTCATAATTGTTCTCTGCCAGACTGCCACAGTATTGAAAGGGCTCTAAATTCACAGGTAAAATAAAATTCCCAAATATGCATGGGAGATTATTATTTCAATAAGAGGTGATGATGCCAACTTTGTAGGTGAAATATTTTCTCTGTAAGATCTTAGTGTCTGATTCTTTGCTGAGAAAGGATTTCTTTGGATAGATAGTGGAAGATTAGGGGTGATACTTACTTGAAAAAAGAATCAGTCAATGTTATTTGGCATGTCCGTGGAAGAACGTTGGGCAGTGGTCAGCAAGCTGGGGTTGTTTGGATTTAATCAAATGTGTAGTGCAAGTAATATTATATAAAGAAATGAAGAATGCTTCAGCTCCCTGTGATACTGATGGCTGGCTGATATTTTTATGATGATGATCATTCAAGTTCCATACAGTTGTAAGGCAAAAGCAACTTAGGCAAGCAGTGTGATGTTGATATGTTTAGATTGAAGTTGTATGTTTTTTTGTTATATGGTTGCTTATCAACATGACTATGACTAGTGAATACTTTAATTTTGTATCTGAATATGCTTGAAATTTTAAGCTGCATTAGATAATCTGCAGATTGTTTCATTGTGGCTGTGTATATAATGAATATGATGTGAAATGTCCTTTGCTCACCACATTAAAAATTAAGAAAAGTTATGAATCTGATATTGGAGCTGTTTGTGTCATGGAATAGCAGTGTTGATTTTTATGCGATGATAGTGTTTCATGGGCTTGATTGCAGGTTTGTGAAAGAGGGTTGTATGACAAATTTCATTTGGAACAGGTGTTCGGTCTACTTTGTTTTGAACTATTGCAACTTAAAAACTAAAGATCTAATCCTTGATAAAAATCCAAAAGCTTTCGAACACGTAATATGTCAAACGCCAATGCAAGATTTGCCAAAGGTTATTTTGCTCTCTCTGTGAGTCGTCCATCGTTTGGTGTAACTGTAAACGACGGGTCCCTAAACTAAATATCTTTAGGAATAGGTATACCTGGCGTTGGAAAAGTTTAGAACCACTGGTTTAAATAGTCTCTTTTAAGGGAGATTGTGTTCTTTAGCTATGCAAGGCAATCAGTCTCTGAGTGGGAAACAGATAGGCATACACATTTCGACATATTTCTACACTCTAACCGTCAGTGAAACTGAACCTGACCCCAACGTATTGACTGTGTCTTTCTTTGGAATTCCTTAGGACATTTGAAGTGTGATCTACTGATGAAGCAACTCAGTAACCGCTAACCGTTGCCAGGTCTTTTGAAAATTATCTGTCTAAGCGATGATCTTTCCCGCTTGATGTTTTTCGGCATATACCAAGCCTTTTAATCGTTCAGGTCTTGAAAAACATCTCTTGGTTCAAGTTAGCATCAAGCGTAGATCACCCGAATTGCATTTTGCTGTTAAACGTTTCAGTGAAATGGCTTGTGAAGAAAAAAGATACCTACAGAGGCTGTCGGTCGTCACATGGCCATGCTGTCTGCGGAAATTACAGCGGAAAAAGGTTCCATCTCTCATGTAATTTGATGCATGTGTTGCGAAGCTGTTGAAGCTACGTTTATGTCAGAGACGTAGCTGTTCGAAATGTGTTGAAATCATGTACGTAGCGGGGCAACATGACTCCGGACGTTTTTGCATGCACAAAAACATGGTTTCTGCTTTTTTGCATCACGTGGGGTCTGTTGTAACTTGCGTCAACGCTCATATGACGTTCACTCGCGTTATTGTTTGAAGAATGGATAAGTTATTCTCTTGGAATTGGACTGTTCTAGGCGAGCGATCATTATTTTTGTCGGCAGGTGTGCACGAAGCGCTTGACCATAATAAGCAACAATACCTCTTAACTGTCGGGAAACGCTGTTCCGTTCAGTTTAGAGTTCTATCGCAAACTGCTGCGCAATTAAACCGCCTTTGTTCAGACAGATTTATCCGGGAGTCTTGTCGAGATCTTGCTGAAATCTAACTTCATCTACAGGTACCAGTGATTTGTTGTAGCCTGGTATTCCCTGTGATGCAAATTGTCATTGACGAGCCACATCGAACAATACTGTAGCTTATGTAGCATCTTTTCATTCTTAATGTCGATGAATTAATTAGACAATGCTGTTTGTAACTTATAATTCTCTGCAACTCAGTGAAACGTCAGGTTCAAAAGATATGCCCCTGGTTTTGATCCTCGTCCCGTGGATTGGTCAAAATTCTTGTCAAAGATACATTTTTTTGTAAATGCAGTTTGTCTTGTATGATTTGCTGGCACGGTATGTCTTATGCTACTAGAGCTGACGTTTTCGCTTAGTGCTTGATATTCTCGATGAACTTTGCGTTTCGCCCATGCGATTTGCAGCAGTTGGAAACCGTCTGCGCGATTTCCAAAGCTTCGCAAAACTGACGTGTGTTTGAGTTCTGCGCCATTGAATCAAGGGGTTGAATGCTCAAGGGTTGAAGTCTTGGAGACGTATTTTCATTTCCACTTCGTCCTTAAACTACCCAGGTGTTTGAGCTGGCTTGGTCGAGCAATGGTTTCTTTTACAGCACTTCATGAGCTGGCTTGCCTAAAGGGAATGCAGAATGCATGTGACCGACACCAGGTTTACGGTACTAATTACTGTGTTGTTCGCCATGCTCAACTGATGAAAGCATTAAAGCGATCCGTTTCAACAGCTGGAGTGACACTTTTATCAGGGCGAGGCTTAGAATATCTCTACCTTCCGAAAATAGTCTAGTGGTCCCTTGCGTGACAAAGATGGTTGTGCAAGCTGTCCAAACTTTGGCTTGTCGATTTTTTACTGATGGTAAGTTTGTCGTTTTGCACCACACGACCATACAGAAAAGTATTCTACTTTGTCTCACTCTGCTCTTGCCTGGGATATCCAGCAAAGATCCTGGAACATTTGCTCGCTGGTGTTTGAGCCGGGCCGCGGGTATTTCTCCACACAGTTCTTTCATGTTTATGGAAATACCGCCCGATCTTTACTTTTCTGTACGCTTTTCAAAAACACTCTTGTGTAGTGCTAACAATAACATATTTGATTGTCTGATTTTAACTGTGTTCGTGAACTTGTTTCGGGGCGCGCGTGAAGTTTGCAAAAAAGATATGCGGCGAAAACAGAACTTTTCGCGACAATCGCTAATACCCCGACGAGACAACTGCTGGAGCGTTCGTTCGTTTCTTGCTGGAGAAGTTTTATGTGATGTCTTGCCGCCAGCTTTGTTGATCTCTCGACCATGAGATGCGCGGCTTTCCTAGCTTTGTCTATCCTTCTTGCAAGCGATTCGCGCGTGGTCACACAGCTGCGGGTCCGAGGTAACATTTATGATGTGTGGGGACTGATGTTTGAGAGCGGCTGTGACTTACATTGCAAAGGAGTTGCGAACGAAGATAAAGCGAAAGCGGGCTCTGGAGTCAATTGCTGCCTTAACCCCTTTTTTGCTGCAGGACTGGGGAAAAAAGCCGAGTTGTTCTAAAAGCCAGTGTTGTCCGCTGTCAACTGTCTGTCTTTCACTGACTCGACAGTTGCGGTTACTTCACGTGCTGGAGCATCCGACGTCGTAAGGTATGCGGGGGCATTTGTTCATAACTTTTAAGAGTGTGACTGAACAAAGATTTTTGGTGAGAAGTTACCTACTTGAGATATAATCGAAAAGCGCGTTGAATGTATGTCTTAAAAGCTTCTTTTAAAGTGGCGTTTTATATCAGCTGTTCTTACGCATAGTTGCGCACATGGTTTCAGACTCGTTTGTTTGGATTCCTGAAACAAAGGTTGCACAAACATGTGAGCATACTGTTTTTCGTGTATGATCTTCTACTTCTTAGGGACGCGCTTAAGATTGCGGTGTGCATCCTTACCGAGTTTCAAAGCAAGAAGGAAAATACCAGTTTCTTAATGGAAGGCTGGTTTCAGTTTCATGTCAGAAATTGCCCTGAGGTTTAACATTTCCAAATGTTCTGCTGCAGCGATTTTCCGTTTCGGAGTCTGTTGTTTTTCGCTGAGACATTTCGGTCCTTTTTTTCTGAGACATTTGGTCTCTGAGACATTTCAGTCATGTGTCTCACAGCTGTATTAAAATTCGCCGTAACAGTGTTTTTAGCCTATATTTTCAGACATCTGGCCGAGATGACTAATTTTTTTCGGTCATTCAAAAACATTTCAGTCTACCACCGAAAAAAAAAACGAATTCGAAGTGCATTAAATTTGACATTTCATTGACTCACATCTTTATATGAAATGCACTACTTTTTGAAATGAGAAGGACTGTGCTACCAATTTGCCTGCTGTGGTTGTTGTGCTGTGGTGATTGTTTCCTAACGAGTGTTTAAAAAATCGATACATTATGTATGTCGTGTAGCCACAAATCTGCACTTAGAATTAGCATCAGCTTCTGCTGATGCACAAACTAGGTGCTTTCTTGAAACAAGACTATTTCTGGGTAAATCGACTACATTTTGTGAAAAAGCTTGAAAAATTATTTTAAGGGTTGTACAAGCGATTAGAGCGTCTGAAAATTTCGAGGGCAGCTTTTTCCACTTTAGATAGTTATTTATCTCACATCAGCGGTTGTTTTATTTAGTATCAACTGCTATGCTGACAAATTTTTTCGTCAGTTTTCGCGAGGTCTGCTACAGAAGAAAAAGTGAGTATTTGTTGATGGATAGACAAAGAGCGGTATCTTCCTTTCCTAATCTATCGGTAAATTGAATATGAAAAGATAGAGCATAATGCAGGAAGCCAATCCTCAGCATTGTTTTCACACAGCTGCAGGCAAAACGGTTATTAGTGTAGTGTCGCATGTGGAGCCCCAAACAGCTTGCCTTTTGATGCAACAACGCTTCCAAAACTCTTGTCTTTGATGTAACAAAGAAACAATCAGATCGTTCGTTTTACAGCGGCGTGTAAGCAACGTGATGATGCTATGCATTGTTCTCGTCGTTTTTTTGTACCTGTGGCGAATCAGCTGTACTTGATATCGGCCGACGCATCTCTGCGCCTAATTTCGTAATTTTTGTAGGGTGTGTAATTATTCAATAGTGATCGAATAAAAGTGGACTCGTTAGACAGTGGGACAACTGGTTATTTTACCCTAAAGTACGCAAGTTTTTCTTTCAGGTTGCTCTTTTCAATCTGCCTCTCAAAACGTTGTTTTAAAGCGGTATTTTACCTGCTCGTCTCGGCCGACTTGTCTGCGGCGTTCTGTTAACAAGTGCTGTTCAAGAAGTGGCTGATTGTTTTTTTCGTACTAATGAGTCACATTGCAAGAACGTTTCTTTGTCTGGGCTTTGCCGTTACAAAAACAAGAAGCGAATCGTTTTTGACGTATTGCAATAGCCAGCTGATTGTTTCACTCTCGCTGCGTCACTATCGACCTGAAAGTTGTGAATGTTCCATCGACTGACTTAGGAAGCAACGTAGTCACGCATTGCGACAGGACATCGGGTTTCCGATGTAGTCAGAATCAAAATCTAGTTTGTAGAATCCAGCGGCACGTATGCGGTAAGGCTGGTATGCTTTAAATATTGTACTATACAAGTGTGGTTTACATTAACACCAATATTTGTCACAGCAGGTTGCAGCGGGATCAGCTTGGAATGCCTTTGATGGTGGTGATTTTTTTCTGCTGTGGCGTTGCGCGCCGCGAGGATGTCTACGAAGTGTTTCCGTTTGGTATTTTCGGTTAGCCGCTTTTTTGAGGTCATGTTTTAAGACGACGCTGATCAGACGACATTGGTTTGAAAATTTACATCTGTTTCAGGCCATAATTGGTAAAATCGTATTGCTGGTATTCCACTAAAAGTTGCATTAGCAAGTTTATAGCTTGGGAAAGATGGAAAGGCGCGATCAAAACAGGAGAAAAAACGTAAAGACGCCGAACTGTCTGTTGCAATTACTGAGTTATTCGGTGACAATTTTGCTATCTCTCGATTTTGTGCTTCGCAATGAGAAACAATTTCGTCGAACATGTGCCTGGAGGAAGCAGTTATCAAATTGCGAAAGAGTTACGCAGCAAGAAAAAAATTTACATGAATGTCGGTTAACAAAACATGTCATGCCACCAAACTCAGGGCATGTAGAAAAAATTGTTAGCCGCATGCTGGCGTCCAAGAGTGAACACGCTGTGGTCGCTCCCAGAAATGATTTGCGATAAATTATAAGGATTCTAGAAACATGATTTGGAAAACGTCTTCCCACACTTTTCCAGTTTCAAGGTCAAGTTAATTTACTTAGGAACGACCCTATTATATGTGACTGTTGGAGTCGCCTGGACATATAACGTTTTGTAAGTATTTTGTTTCAAGTCGATGTAAAAACATGAATGAAATAGCATGGCAGGTCAAGTGTTATGATGAAACTTCTTTTCAGATCCTATAAAAAGTTCCTGTTTGAGGCACTCCTTTACGTCTTGAAAAGGAAGTTTACGCTGGGAATGACTGAATGTTCACGACAACGCAACATGTTTAGCAGTTAACGTTTCTATGTATGCGTGGACCAATAGGACTAAGCAATTGATTAGGCGGTGTGATTTTGCGTAGTGATGTAGTTGCAAACTCGGAACAACAAAGTTGTGGTGGATTGACCATTCTGGTTGTATTTGTCTTTGTCCTGCTGGACTTACCGGGACGTTTGGTGTTAACGTTTTTCTTTCTAAAATCACACGACCTCACTAGAACTTTTCATTGCAAAGTTCTGTCTGACCTAACTTGATAAGAAAGAAATCAGGGAATGACGCAGTGTGCTGTGATTAAGTCTCAAATGCAGGTGCCGTGTGGGAATCGCCCAACAAGGCCTCTCAACTATTTGGCTGATGTGCTATGAGCTGAACGTCGTTGCATACTCCCGTCGCATAGCAACGTCGGAAACAAGCATTGTTCTCTTGTCCTCGCATTGAATGGAAGCGTCAAAATTGACTAGGTTTTTCAGCAGTCCTGAAAATCCTAGCAGTGTGCGCGGAAACGTCAAGAATTCCAAACCAATATCATACTTTCGAATCAAAGGCATCCGCATTTTATCTCAACATCTCGAGCTTCGGTATCAAGTGATAACCGCATGCACGGACAGATGAAACTTTTGCTCGGTCTCCGGGCAGCACTTTGCGGAGCGTTGTGGCGACTGTTACGTTTCTCCTTGTTGGGCGATTTCCCACACGGCACCTAAAGATTGATTGGTTAGATTTTTTCGTAAGCTAGGCAGGGGATGGTCGCCCGGGAATTGTTTGCCTTCCCTCGTGATTTAATGTTTTTTTTTATCTCCATTCGTGCGGACTATTGCAAGGTCAATCGGTGGCGTTTAATTACTTTGTTTTGCGCCATGCCGTGGTGTGCGACGCTTAATTAAGTTAGGCGGTGTTTACAGTCGTCAAGGTTGTCGAAAAGTATGTTTCGGCTGAATGTAAAGTACTGTGTCTGTGTTAACTCGCGTTTTTTATGAACTGGTGAAGAGTATGCCGTGGCGACCAGGCTGACCATGACCGCTACTGATCTCGCTAATTAGTCGTTTGAAACAAAAAATTATTATTTTTTCGCTCGTTTGAAAATGAAAATTAATTTTACGTGGATTGTCACAAATTACGAGGCTCGCTATCGTGACAAGTGGAGCTCCTGCCGAAGGGGACTTTTTTTCCAAGTTTTCCATTTAAGGTGAGTCAGTGATTTGCAAGATCAAGGATGGGGTTCACCATGATTTATTCAACGTGGCGGACAGGAGGTGAAGGTCGTGATTGTGTTTGCGAAATTCGATTGATCTTACACGGCAGTAGAAAAAGTCCCCGTTTTCCTTTTTTTATCTGGGTTTTGGTTAGTTTTAACGGCTTCGTCGAAAAGCTGTTGATACTTGTAATCAGGTGTTGGAGAAAATAGAATCTCAAGTGCTGCGAAACAATGGGTTTCGCACAAATCGACGGTCGTCTTGCAAGACATGGCTCGCTCGCGCGGTTGTTCACTTAAGGGTCAGCTATTGTTGGAAACAAAAAAGATAGCAATAAAGTCGCGGGTGCGCTGCTCTCGTTCTTGATCAGTCTGCGTCTCGACGTAATTACTGTAAAAGACAAGGCCCTCGCTTTCTTGAAAGAAACTTCGACTCTTCACCGACATCACCCGATGTCGTGTCCCGTCAGGAGAAAGAAAACATTGATTAAACCAGACAAGGTTTGCGGTTGACGTGGGGCAGAAGGGAGAAATCAAGATCATGGCTGTAGAGCAGGGGTCCCCAACATGGTGCCCGCGGGCACCATGCCGCCCACACGGACCACGTGGGTCGCCTGCGGACGTGTGCTGAAAATAGCATTAACATGATCAGTGTCTTCACATTGATGAATATCTTTAATTTTTATTAATGATAACATGTTTGAAGACTAGTTGAGCAAATTCTCACTTCAGAAATGTGTGTATCGAATTGACAGCCCTTCGCAGAAATCTATACTAAGGAGTATCTCTCGGTATCGAAAAGGTTGGTGACCCCTGCTGTAGATAACAGTAACGTGCACGAGATAGCCAGGTTTTTCGCTTATTCCAAGATATTTGTTTTTGCGTTGTGCAGTGCTCTTTTTTTGCCGTGGAACTCAACATTGTGCTTATTGGCTGGTAGACTGCTACTCCTGTATTCTGTTCATGTCTTTTGGTTGATCTTTTCATTGCTCGGTTCGTACCAGGAAACATCACACGACCTGCTATTGCGAGAAGTGCGGAGCAAGCGCGAAAGCAAATTCGCGCTGTAAGAAATTCGCAACTCCTCCTGTGCGTATTGCGAAATCGATCCATTGCTTTTTGCTGTCAGCATCAAGCATCTCTGGTGGATGCCACCGCGCGTCTGCTTCGGCGACGTTGGCTTTTGCGCAAAAGCGTTAAATCAATTTTCGGCACCGCGCGAGGACCGTTGATTCCTGAAGAGTTTTCAAAGTTTCGTTAATCTCCCGCATTAGCGGGAGGTTCTGACGCGATTTTTCCCACAGCTTCGATGCTATGCCGGTAAATTGATGTCGGGCCGCTGGCCAGGGGTGTCTGGCATGTTGCGAATTCGGGAACGAGTCGAATTTTTAATTCCAGTTGGGTGACGCTTGTCGTCCGACGTGCAGGACTAGACGTTACACAGTTGCGACTTGTGTGGTTCGTAAAACGGAGCTTCTCACAGCGACACCACTGCTTGCCATTGCGTGCTTCGCTGCAGCCTGTTTGCTCTGTAAAAAATCAACGCGCTTTTACAGTACCGCTGCAGGAAAAAATTGAGGAAATATTTTCCAATAGCTTAGCTGCAAACCACGGTTTCGAGAGTCCAAGCGGACACTGAATAAACGAAAAGCCGAAGTTGTTGACACAGTTGTCGAAAGCAACCGGGTGGTAGACGATCTCTTTGTACTGTATTGGATTGCATTAAGCTAAAGGTCAGATCTGCACCGCGTTAGTTGGTCCTTCCAACAAGCGAAAGACCGCACAGCCAGCTTGAAGCCTGGCTATTGTAGAAACTGATGCATTGTTCTCGTTTTCGATGCCAGTGCAAAGCACATAGCAACGCGGCGTTGGTCATCCATCACGTTTATTCCAAGGACCTTTTTTCTGCGAAGCAGTCAGTTGGGCGAGTGAGAAAGCACTTTTAAGTAACCTGGAAAATCTGAACTTGGCCGAGTGGAAAAAAATAGATTTAACACTCTGAATGTATCGGTGTTTTGCACCCCTTCACAGCGTGATAAAACCTGGTGCGGTTGGATAGTGCTTGTCTTTTTGTTAATGGGGCCATATCGAGGTTTTATTAAGTGTGTAGGAGCCGCAACGTGCTTTTTGCTGTAGTCTTCAAGCAACGGCAACTTCTGCGGCAGAAGTACAAAAGAAATAATGTGAAAGCGTGGTCCTCACTGAAAGTATGCGGTAGGTGAGTGAGCGAGTGCAAGGCTCGGCAAAAATCAACCGCAATAAGCGCTAGAGATTAGTCTGAGAGAAGCTGTGTGGACAAGATGTGATTGCGTTTTCAATTTTATGAATGTCGATGGCGTGGAAGGTTCTGCCTCTTAAAGATTGTAACGTCGACTACTTTTTCTTGGATGTCGCATCAAGAAAATTGAGAATTCGCAAATTCGCATGGAGAACTTGGTTTTCCTGCCGCGGTTGGACACTACGAGTTCTTCGCCCGTGACGCAACTCCAGATGACGTGTGCCGTTTTGTTCTCTCTACCTCGGTTAACACATGTTTCAGTATTGCGAGAAAGTTCTGTCTAATGTCTGTTACGTGTCTTCTGCTTTCTGGGGCGACGCGCTCCACCGGACCTGCTCGCGAACATTCTCTTGCACCGTAACGTGACATGACCGTCGAGTTTCTTTCGTGTCGTGAGAACGCTCGCCGGTGAACGCAGTTTTTGAACAACAAAGATTGGGAGACGCCCTTGAAGTGGAAGCGGATACAGCGTCTCTAACCTAGAGCTACAAGCCGTTTGTCCGGCCCAGTCCGCTGCTCGTTTTTTTTCACCTGCCTTTCACGTCCACACTCGGCGCCTCGCAGCGAAGACAATGCACAGCAACTGCGCAGACATTGTTACGCGCTTGTCGTCGTCATTGCACCTCGCGTCGTGAAGGCAATTGCACCTCGAACCCTGGTGGCTTACAGGGTTTTTGTCGCTAAGAATTGGATGCTTTATTCGGCTAAAATTAACCTTTGTCGATTACGTCACATTTGCACGGTTTATTAGGTGGCAACTGCTTTCCCCCCCCTCCATCGGAAAAGCAAAAAAATGGATGCTTTCCAGATGAGAAACCTGTTATGAATGTTCTCCTTTGTGTGATCAAGAATCTTTCGGTTTGAGAAGCGCTACTTGATTGCTCAAGTTCTGCTTCAAGAAGGGTGTTGATGCCGGGATTAGTTTTGATGTGCTTTAAAATAGTGTTTTCCGTCATTGTACCAACTGACGTCTACACCAGGATTTCCCAAGGAGTTTGGACCGGGAGACCCCATTTGTGATTTTTGTTTTTTCGGACGCCAATCGCATCATTTTTTTCTGCCCATCCAGCGCAGAAAGACAGAGCAAAACGAAAAATAAATCACACTGAATAATGTTTTATTGTAGAAAACTGACAACATCAAATTGTTGTCTCTTTTGAGATGATCATAGTAGGTTTCACATTCTGAATCATCATCGCTGTCATATACGTCACTTCACATTTTTTTCGTTTTAAGAATTTATCCACAGCGCACGCGACTTTTTCACATATTTTGCATTCTAACACTAAATTTCAAACTTGATCCCACAGTATAAGCTTGTTTGCATTTGTGAGAAAACAATGAATCAAGAAACGCCAGGACAATAGTCAACTTGACATAGCAATCAACTTTACAGTTATACGCAACTACTATTAACTGCACAGTTAGCTACTGCTTCACAGCTAATTCAATCCGATAGTATATTCGCAAAATCAAATTCTCTGACAACTTCACTTGGTTTCACACCTTCACGTCGCAACTAACTCTTCACTCACGAATTGTTGCTTCAGTGACTTTTACACACGCAGCAAGGTTTGTAAAATATTGTATATCGCCACTTCCAAAAAATTCCGTTAAAACCTGATAGGATAACATTTTGCATTACATCATCAGTTCACGTATTCGGGTATGGTTTTAGCAAAGCGTGAACATTCCCAACTTGGGTCAAGTCACGTGGATAATTATTACGTCATAGACGCGGAATGCGAGAATCATCGTAAACAACTTTTCCACTGCGAATTTTAAGATGACATAACAACCGAGATTTACGGCTGCAAATGCTTGCGCATCACAGCGATGTATTTGTGACAGAGCACATACTGCCCAAGGTATACGTTCGACTTGTTTTGGTGTTTGTCATATCGTCACGGACCCCTGTTTGGGAAACGCTGGTCTACGCTACGTCCAAGATCCATGTAAAGGTGAAGTCACATTCCATCGTTTTTCTGACTGTTTGTGGCTGATCGACTTGCTTTTTCCACCTATTTGCTTCAGTGTTCCCATTGGTCATGCTGTGGTTATTTGAAACTTTTACGGACGAAAGCACTTTGCTGAGACCGATTGTCGTTGTGGCCGAATTCAGAATTGTCAGCTGTCGAAACTATCGTTCTTTAGGGAATTCCAATTTCCTGCAAATGCCATGAGTAGGTTTTATAGCCTGTGTTTTGTTTTTTGCGGCTGTAGGTTAACTGCGTGCATGAAGGGTCTTATAAATTTTTTAATATTATTTGGTTTCAAATAGAGTCATTTCACAGCGTTTAAGAGACGGTTATGAAGGGGCAATTCGTAATGTAGATTAGTTAAGTGAATGTCAAATCGTCGTTTAGCATCATAAACATTTGATGTGCATGACTGCGAATGCACGATGGAAGACAGTCACAAGTGCACGAAGCCAGAGAAAACAGTTAATAGGATTGTGCGTTGCTTGTCTACTTTGAAAACAAAGTCGAAGCTTTAAGTGTTCCGTTTGACACCCACTAACTTTCAGCTTTTTTGGCACCCAAGGATAGCAACTGGCACATTGAGCACACTGCACTTCGAACTATACGAAACTTCGAGCTGGACAATCAGGACGAGTGATTGCACAAAGCGAGGTAATGAAGAACTTCTGCAGTTTATCAACTAAACCAGTGGTTCCCAAACTGGGGGTACATAACCCCCGAGGTAATATGCGATTTTTTTGGAGGGTAACGCGGAACCAAAGCCACAATGTTGTTCCATATTATGAGCGATCACTGCGAAATATTGAGGGTACTAAGACATAATCGCCATCTTGATTTGGGTAACGGCTCGAATAAGTTTGGGAACCATTGAACTAAACGTAAACGCACCCTCGCCTCTGATCACCTGCATTGTTATTTACTGTAATTCCGAAGTTTACCCGATTCTAACATATGCCGCCACTTTAACCTTATTGCTCATGGCTTGATACCGGAAATCGAAGACATTGCTGAAAAAACGCAAGCAAGCAGTGTGGCGCCGGTAGGTACGGTCAGAACTCGGTCCGAAAAACAAGAAAATCCGAAACATTGAGTCGGTCGAACCCTTCAGTCACTGTGGTCACAGCTCGGTTGGTGCTTCCATCACCGCGTGAGCCTGCGAGAAACCTTGGATTGAGCAACAGCCATTTGAAGATTCGCGCGCTTGCGCTGAAGCGTTCTGGTTCACAGCTTCTTCGTACGTCACTGAACGCGGGGCGCACCGGTCGCATTTTTTCGTACTGACGCTGACGCCCGGCGAAAAAGGCAGCCAAGCGTTGCTATCCGCTGTGAAGAGCTCCACTCCGGCGTTCGTTGCGCTTGTGATCGTAGCTAGGTTCCTAGAACCGTTGAGGTTTAAGGTGTTAGCCGTAAATCGCACGCAGGTTCGAGATGTTCTTTGAACCTAGATTAGGCAATAAAGTCCATGACCGAAAAAAGCTATGTTGGGTATTGACAGGCCTGACTGTTGAGCACACAGCAGGTTACAATAACATGAATGGCGTAGTGATTGCCGCTGTTTTTAATTCCGATTCAGGAGGCAATGTTACAGTTGGCCAGGACTCTCTCGATCGTGGGAAACACGGTAAGCTGACGCGTATTTTGGAATCATTGAATTATAAAGGTTTGGCCAGATTGAATGTTATTTACTGCAGCCCGCAACCTTTTTGTAAGGAATAATGGGGAATTTGAACTCAAAGAACAAACTACGCTAAGTTTAAACAGAGAAAAGTTGCTTCAGATTTGTAGGTTGGGGTGATGCCTATTTTGTGCTCTTATTTACATGCTTATTTTAAATTTGAGGACCACGTTAGCAGAACACAGGAAATGCAACAACATTTACTCACTACCCGACACAAATGAGGCTCTAGCAAACACCGGATCATTATTCTGTACTGTATAATGTGTAGAAAACAAAGGCATATTCAAACAAAGCATTATACGTTTAAAGTGAACAGGTAAAATGTTAGATGAAATGCACACCGCTGAGCTTGTGATGCTGTGTGTAGCTTGCTAGCTGGCAGTGGCAGCTACTTGACTCAAGAAAATCAGCATTGACAAATAGCTCCACTCAAAAATATAAAGTGGACCAAAATACGTACTTCAATTAAGTCAGCATTTTGCAGCAGTTCCAGGCTGTTGTGGCAAACAGAGTGAAAGATGCTGTCTAATTCGTAATCCCATAATTCTTTAACTTATAGAATGTTGTCAAATCTGTCGTTGTCAAATCTGCCTTATCTCATAAAGCTAAGTGTGATGAATGGAAGTATGTCATGGCAATGTGGATGATATGTTTATATTTTTGAGACCTATTACCTTAACTCGCTTAATAACCAATCTCTGTTTTTATGTTTGTTTTCCTTTATCGCATTTGATTACTTCTGTTTTTTGAACTTTTTGCAACCTGTTGCAATATCTGAAGTCTCTGACTGGTTGATATAATTACCACCCTTGTATCTCCATCTTAGTCTGCGTTTACTTTACCCCCTGCCGGCTTAATGTGCGACTACGGTACTTCATAGCGCGGTTCATGGGTAACTGTGCTGACTTCTTCATGGTGTTTATTGTTAAAAATTGCCTTTTGCCATGCACCTCCACTCTTTTGCATGAGTATAGTTAAAGGACAGCAAAATAAATAAATTGTCTTTGCATGGACAAAATTTCAGGCCACTCAAAACCAGCAATCGACCGATGATAGTGACTTTTACCAACCCAGATTACTAAAGCACTCGTCGACAGATCAAGTTTGCATGCGACCTGCATAGCACATGTTGCTTTGTTGGGAACTTGAGATTGAGGTCTCAAATCTCTCAAAGGATTTTACGCGTTATTTGTTCTTTGCAGAGCGATTGCTGTTTAAACTTAAACGGCATCTATTGCTAATGAAAACCTGCAGCACATCGTGAAATGTTTAATCCTTTTGCAAAGCATTCTTTAAGATGCTGACGCGCCAGTGCTGTTCCTGTATTGAAAAAATGTAATGCATATTGCACCATCTACCCCAGTTTGTGCAAAAGCTCCTGAGCTGTTGTTTACATTTGACGTTCCTGTACCATTCCACAACCACCCCTGCACTGCTGACTGTTGCGAAACACCCCCCACCACAATAAGTGTCCGTGATGCCTACTTTGCATAACGATAACGTGAGCGGTAATGTTGGAATTTATGTAGACTTCAGTGTGCTGTCGTTTACCGAGTTGTATCCAGTGGAGTGCTGTGGACCTGCCTCGGTTCGCTGTTGCTGAATGTAGCATCGGGCGACATGGCGACAGTGCACTGTCAGAATGCGATGCGTTCTTGAGCGTGTGTGAAGTGTGTGGAGAACTCTTCAACTGCATTTTCTCACTGTCGTCCAAAACAAATCATTCACGGGAAACCTTGGAAAAGTTCATGTAGACCAGCTATGTCCGACCGAAATTGCTTACTGAGCCAAAAATTATGTTACTATCTGAACCAGGACCGCGCGTTCAATGACATATTAGTGAGGGCCGCGCCTTAAATGACTTACTTTGATCTTAGCAAGCTAAATTTAGTTTAAGCTAATGTACCGAAAGCGTTCGAATCCTAACTGCACTGGTAACGACTGTTTGGCACCTTTAACCGCTCCGCAAGTGTGATGTCATAGACAAGTTTGGTGCCAATGAAACAAAGGTAGAAATCCAGTAAAAGGTTTTGCACGAAGGTGTCAGTGGACATATATGGAAATCTCTCAGCGCGGAGTGCAGAGACGTGATAAAGTGGCACTGAGGACCACCTGCATCGAAAATTGTCAAATTTAAGATTATCAAAACAAGGACAGATTGTCAATATGTAGGTTACTTGTACTACAGCGAAAACCTTGGACTGGGCCACACAAAACCTTGGACTGGGCCGTGGGAAGGACATAGCTGATTTGGATCTAAAAACAACCAACGTGTGTAAGGGTGCATGACAAAGGACAAAAGCATTTAACTTTGCCCTGCAGGTCATACCAACAATAAATTTGCTTTGTCTTGGTAGCAAAAAGGTCATCAAGCGCTTAGTCCGAACCGTCTTCCATCAAACACTGGTTTGGCGTTAGTTGTCGGGTTTTTTCCAAGCCCTATAATAAAGAATTATAGCAAGAAACAACTTTGTGGGAATGGTTGCAAATTTGCTTCGGAAACAGATCCCGTTATATTCAGCAGCACTGTTTCTTTGTCATGGTTGTCACCAATTTTTGATTCATTTTATTTCTTGCCATTACCGTCGTGATGTGTGCTAATTTTTTTAATGGATCGAAAGCACACTGTTGCGAGGAGCAATGCATTAAAAGTTTCGATAGGGTGACTCAGCTGATGCGCTGTGAAAAGCGAGTTATATGTTTAAGCGAGGATATACAGCATGTTCTACACCAAAATTGCTAATTTATCTCAGCCCAAGTGCCAACTATTAACCGTTGGTTGTTAGGGTTAGTCTGACGGGGGTAATGCACGAGGCCTCGCACTCAACACAGCTCGGTTGCACTTTACACCTGTGGACCTATCCTACAGGGCGCAAGGTTTTAAGTTAATAAAGTATCATCAAACCAATTCAGTTGTCACTGTTAGCCTGTTGTACCGTATTTTGGAAGCAAACGCAAAGCAGGAAAGTTCTATGCTGCTATCTAGCCGCAGCTAGGACTAGTTTAGCGAATTTGGTATCTCATTGGTGATGTTATTGTTTACCCATGCTGATGATCACTTTTCGATTGGGCTTAGCACAGCAAGGGCAGCTTGGTCAAAGTGTATACTGAGTGAGCATTTTCTGCTAGTTACATTTTTGTAAATTCGAAGAATTTCTGTTTGACGTAGTTTGCACGACCTGTATTTTTAGATTTTGCTTAAAATTGCTTGTTTTCAAACCGTGGTGTTGGGTTAAGTTCAGTCCCGTCGCCACAGGGGTTTTGTGGGCTTTGCCACCCCAAACAAAGCTCCAAGCCCCCCGCCCCAATTAAAATATGAAACACTATAAATCAGTGGAGTTTTTATCTAATTTGCAGAATGTGAAGCCCCCTTTCACAAACGTAAAGCACCCCCCCTATTGAAGACTTTCTGGCGTCGGTTTTGGTTAAGTGGTGACAAAACAAGGGTGAGCTAACATGGAGACTAGGTTGAGCTCTATTACCGCATGTGGTGGGGAGCTTCTGAGGATTTAGAGAAAGGAGCGTATTTTTACCGAAGCCTTTGATTTGCTGCCACTGTTCAAGCATTAAACTTGTTTCTTGTTTTCAGAAAAAAAAATTTGTTGCAACGTCCTTAGTTTTTGACTGGAAGTAAGAAGTTGCAAAATAGGAAAATTGGATTTTAGCAATGATAGCGGTTCTGCGTTGACGCAGCACTGTCAAGTGTTTCCGCGTCTGAAAAAAAAAGCAACAAAACAATTGCCAACTGACCGGCGCGTCGCCATCGTCAATTGAGACGAGACTCCATGACCGATTCCGGCTTCTCCTCCGCGGCCTCTTCCCGTTCCGCTCCGTCAATTATCAAGCCTGGCCTGTTCAGTTCTTTTTGTCGCGCGCAGCAAAGCACGTGCTCATCGGACAGAGAAAGCCAACACGCTGCAGGAAATCTCGGTCTCCCGAAACCCTGCACCTACGCAACCTCGTCAGGATGTCCCTCGGTGAAGCCCAGCCGGTATGTACGTCGTCGAAGCTCTTAGCTTTAGGTGGTCGTGTGAACTGGTTGTACAACACAGGTTTGGCGAGATAAAGTCTACCAAAATTTGATAAAGAAATGCCTGGTTAGATGTAGCGGCACATTGTTCGAGGTAAGTAACCGCGCTTGACTTCGTTAGCCGCTGAAATCCAACCAGGTATACCGGTATGTGCCACGTTTGGAGAGCAGACGGTAATGCATGCCATCATTCACAACAACTAATGCTTATGTTACGTTTACGGAATCCGCTTGATGTAAATCACCATCAGCACGCGAAGATTACCTTAAACGGAAAACAGGAACGGCTTGAACAGGAAATCACGAGTATTGTGTGGAGGTAGATTTGCTTGTCAAGCAGTCTCATTTTCTCGCATTTCTTGTCAAGCATTACCGTTTCTACCAGGAACATTGTGTTCCTGATTTCTACCATTTGAAATAACGCGATCCACCTGCGCGTTGTTGGTTGTTGCACGAAGCATGAGTAATCAGGAAAAGTACCCTTAATTATTGTTAGATGTTAAAATAAATTCTGGGAGCGACATCAGGACTCAATCGGGTCGTACCGAAGGCTTGATAGCGGCATTAATGTCATTCCTGTCTTTTTTTGTCAGGTTAGTGTATGTTCGCAGCCATGGTGGTTATTCGCCAGGGATCCATTCCCCAGGAGTCTACTCCCCGAAAGAAAGCATGTCGCCCATGTCAAGCTTGGCATTCGACTTTCGGGACTTGAACACCAGGTGCGATTTCACTAAACATTTGCTGCCACCCGTGTGTTGTTACGTTTGCAATAGCAGACTGCCTGAACTACAGATATTTCAACCTTTTTTGTCGACCTGTGAAAAACTTGAAACAGCAAAATTCTTTTGACTGATTTATTACGTCGAAGAATAGCTTGTTTATTACGCTGAACCAGTGGTTCCCAAACGGGGGGCAAATCACCCCCCAGGGGTAATATGCGGTTTTTAGGAGGTACTGCGGAACCGAAACCACAATTTTGTTCCATATCATGAGCGATCACTGCCAAATATTGTGGGTAATAAGACCCAATCGCTACCTCGATTTGGGTAACGGCTCGAAAATGTTTGGGAACCACTGCGCTAAACGATAAATTTAAATCCTGTGCATGAAAGCTTTGCCACATTTATGTCAGAACAAGGACGGTTCTCTGTTGTAGTTCACATCTCCTTTCGTATTGTATGTCGTCAACGTTGCTCTGGTGTCTTATTAAATGGTTCGCACGCGCTGGGTTTGATGCAGCACTGTATTTGAGTCAAGGTAGTGCGGCAAACCATATTCCCCTACTATATAATCACATCTTCGAGTTTGCTTTACTGTTTTTAACATATCGGTCGTTTTTATTTGTGTTTGTATTTTTGCCCGCGTCTATCGATAACTGACCAAAATTTCACCTGGTAACGTTTGTTCTGAAAAAAAAAAACATTATTGGTGAAGAAGTCAAGTGAATAAAACAAAACTAACAACTTTGGGGATGCATGTATTTTCTGCTAGTCTGCACAACCTAACCTTTGCTGGTTCTTAACAATACCGTTTAATCAACAGCACTTTAATCAGGCTCTACTGGCGGTAAAACGTAAAAACACGTTAAAAAATTTTGGCCTGTTTACTGAAGTCCTGGCGTCTCTGAAACAGAAAGAAATACCGTTAGTCGTAATTTTTACTGTAAACAAGCACACACCAATATGTGCAAAAATATCGGATAACCTAGCTAGGGGAGTGAAACGGTTTATTATGTCGGCTATGTTTTTCAGCCTTACCCGTTTAGCACAGGCCACAAACCTCTTTTTGCTCGAGCCCAGCAGCTGAATGAACCTGTTGTTGTCCTGTCACAGCCACGAACCGTCCATCACTCCTCGAAAGCGACTGTCGCTGTCCAGCGGGTCAGGGATCGATTCCCCGCTCGCCACCAGCCTACGCAACCGGTCACCGTCGGTTTTTTCTACAAGCTCGGCCATTAGTTCCCCACAATTGATAGATCGCCAACTGTATGACGGTTAGTGTTGTTCTGTTGCATTTCGCTAATAATTCCGGGAATTTTGGGGCCTTTTTTTCTAAAGCACCATTCTTGGGATGAATTAATTTATTTAAAACACCGGAATTTCAAAAATGTTTCTATGAACGTCAAGGATGTGTTATTTCGCATGGTTTTGCACATATTTTATATTTTAGAGCAGTTTTACAATAGTGACTTTGGAAGTCATTTGGTGATACAGTTGTTTTCGAAAAGAATCCAGTTACTGCTAGTAAACCTAAAATGCAGTAATGTGCTTTTGGCTGATTGCCCTGCTTCAGTGCGCAACGACAACTTCTGAATGAGAATTTCTAGTCGAAGTCAGTGAGGCCTTGGCTAGATGTGGTCGTGTGGTGCAGAAAGAAATGCAGCCTATGCGAGATGTAGCAAGAAAAAGACCAGACAACCTAGAAATGTTGAATGAAGCACTCAAAACTATCAAGCCTACATCAGTTGAGGTTGAACATGCTTTCTCGGTTCTAGGCTATTGTGCAAATAAAACCAGGAACCGGGGTGACACTCTTGATGTACTCTTGTTTGTGCGTCAATATTATAATAAATGAACGTGGTTACTGTAGCTTATGTGTTTAGTTTTGACTATTTGGCTCCTGAAAAATCCCGGCATTGCTGAGTAGAAATCTCGGGATTTCTACTTTGTTCCCGAAATCGCAACCCTGGCCTCAAACTCTTTCACTCACTGCACTTCGAATTGGGTTTCGTTTCTGTCTGCAAAGGAAATGCGTATGTCACGTGGCCACGTGCTACAGCGGAAGCTATTTAGGTTTCGTGCCATTTGCACAGGCTGTGGATGCTGGAGGTTCGAGGCCGAAGCAATGTGAACTATGTTTAACTGTGGGTAAATTAAGCAATGCCAACTAAGTTTGATCATATTTCATGTTTACCTGGGGTTTTCTGTTCCAACATGGGTTGTTTTTATCCTACTGCCAGTTTGACTGTGGGTGCTCGCGTGCAGATGTGAACTTCTTCGATGTTTAAAAAGTTTCGAAGGAACGAAAAACTTTTTTTTTGAGGGTTGCCGCATGTTCTGTGGTACCACAGTGAGCGTTGAGGAGCAACACTGATGCGGTGTGCTTTCTGATCTGAACCAATATCACCCTTGCCTTGTAACCCGATGGCGGGCGATTGTGTCGCAGCTTTTGATACAATCCGCAATTGAGCAAGTTTCGGCTTCATGTTGCTTTGCCATCGCGAAGTTTAAAGGATTTTGCATTGACTCAGGAATTAGTCACTGCATTGAGCGTTTGAGTTGTATTGCAGTCCCTGAAAGAAGATATAGTGACGACGACGCTTCACGTAGCGCGTTGGCGATTGAAGCACGCTGGTGCCAGCCCGCACCTCTTAACGAAGGTCCATCCACACTGTGCACAGGATGTCTATGCCTACCGTCTCTTTGATACACTGCTGCCTGCTTGGTTATGATCACGAAATCACTTCGCGTATGCGCTGTGTGAACGGCAGGGTGCCTGCTGCCTTTCCTGAGCCTGAAACATTCGACGATTTACCTGTTCGTTGATAGAGTGAAAACATTTTAAAGCTGTTTTCCACGAAGTTGTGCAAGCTAAGCCTCTTTTGTTTTGAATTGCATTCGGTAGTTCGGTATTGCGCGGTCTTCTATCTAAAAGTAGAGCATTTCTTAATGTTGTTCATAACGAATACTGAGACGTTATTTTGTTATCAAGATAACGTTTCAGTATTCGAACACCGTTTTGATAAAGAATATTGGGACGTTGTCTCGTTGTGGTCATCTTTTCTTCAGGCGCCACTGTAAAGCCATGTTTGACTCTTTCGTCCGTACCCCTGGTGTGTGAGAACATCTTGAAGAGAATCCGTTTTCACACGTGGTTTCTGTAAAAAAGTAGTTTGTTTTGAGAAAGCTTAAGAAACATCATTTCACATTGAAAAACGGGTCAGTGATTTCTGCATTAAATGGATTGGTCTTAACGTTCCTAATATCTAGTTAGTTTGTTAATAACGCATTGTATAATCAAGGTGGAACATATTCCTGCTTTGTAATGCTTATCAAGTCTGAAATAATTTAAACTTGTGGCTCGATTGGCCTCAAAAGATGTCAACTTCGTTTCCAAATGTAGCTTTTTTAGCAGTGATCAGCAACTTCCAAGTTCTAAACGAACTTGACCTCGTAAAACAGGGAAGAAGGTGCTGTCGTTCTTTTTTGAAGTTCATCGCACATATACTCGTAGGTTTTTGAATTTAAAAGGCCTGCTTTGATGATTTCCGCTAGTCTGCTCGCTTGGACAACCCTTTTGAGAGTCTGCAACTTTACTTGAAAATCCAGTGAGTTGTCGCTACTGGAGCGCATTTTCGTAAAAATTGCCGGGGCATCTGATAAAAGAAAAAGTTGGCTGGTGCCGATAGAAGAACGCAGTCATGAAATAACAGTCAGCAGAGCTGCCACGCTGGCTTTGCAGACATTGAAATTGCTCTTGTCCACCTCGCTGTTGGTGCACGACGCTGCGAACGACCCTTGCAGTGCAGGAGACGCTGCACATCCTGCAGCGCGGGCGGCACTTGCAGCGGCAACTGCGAAAGTCACGGCCGCAACGCGCGACTGACTGCGGGTGCTTGCTGCAAAACGAGAGCGCGCCATTGGTCAAGGTGCGATATTCAAGCTGAGGGTAGCTTCGCTGGTTGGCGGAACTTCGCAAAGGACAGCAGCGTCATGACGTGATGTTTGTTGATCAGTGCCAGCATCGTGAATTTAAACTTTTCTGTTGGATGTGGCTCGTCGTGGTCTTAAATGTAAACGACCAAGCATTGTTATTGGTGTAAGTTAAGTTCGATAACTTTGAAAAATGCCGCCGAATGTTTTCGTGCGCATGTGTTTTTCGTTTAAAAAACTGTGAAAAGCAGCTTGTTCCGAAAACCTTTTTTCGTAGCGTTCGGCACCGAGAAAACTGTGCTGCCGATAAAGGTTTTAGTCCTGCAAAATGCATTTCAAGTTTTAACACCGGTCTGTTGCTGAATGAATTTTAGTGCATCAGCGAAACACGCCGCGTGTCCGGTCGACGCCACCGCACCACATGCGTGTCGCCGAAAATCCGGCTAAAGTCCAGCAGATTGCTTGGACATGTCGCGTGGTAAGCTGCTTTCTTGATGCAACGGTGCGTTTTCAGTGTCCTGTGATGGAGCAGGATGTTATTACGGATTGACCACGTGGCGGATTGCCTGACTGCCCTCCTTGTTCCTTGGTCGCGATTGTTCTGCAGTCCGCTGGTGCTCAGTGACAAAATAAGGCCAAAATACACCAGGAATGAAATGTTCTCAAGCTATATCTGCTGTGCAAACTTGTCCGCAAATTTCCCTAAGCTCAGTAACGCAACTTCTATTCAGACTTACTCGTGTTCTCTGAGCAAAGCTGTCATGTACTTTCGACTAGTTTAGTTATCTGACGAAAGATCAACGTCTCACTTCGTCGCTTTGCCACACACATCCTCTCTCAAATAAAGTTGGTTCCAGCGATGCCAGGTTATTTTGCAAAAGCAAGCAAGTAAATCTGAAAAACAAGCGCAAAAAGGGTAATTTACCCGAAAAACAAGCTCACAATGTGTTTGCTTAGAAAATTGAACCAAACAAAAAATCAGCAGGTAAATTCAAAACAAAAACAGGTAGGCAAATCCGAAAAACAAGCCCAAAATGAACAAATTTATACAAAAACACGCCCAAATTGCATTTTGCAGTAAACTGAAACAGAACAAATTGTCACAAAATTTGAAAATAAAGCAATCTGCAAAAAACAACCCCAAAATACAAGCAACTTTGAAATGAAACAGCCCTGAAACAAGCAACACGCAAGTCTTCAAAAAATCCGCAAATCCACAAAAAAACAAGCCAAAATTCACGGGAAAACCGTTAGGTTGGCAGCACTGGCTGGCTCGCTTTCGAACACCTCCTACTGCCTCATCATTTGCTGTAGCCAACTTCTTCGCGCCGACGTGTTAACGTTAGTGCTTATGTGGGTCTTGGACTGTGGCTCCTGGGCGATTGAGCGCTTTAGGATTCGAGCGGCGATTAACGCCTACGCAGAACAATTTTAGTTGGTGAGATCGCGCTGCCGATACTGGCTTCTACCGGGATCGTATATTGGTTCTTCAGCGTGTTTCAAATTTCTGCCTTGTTTTCCGTTGTCATGGTTACAAGCACGTCTGGATTGCAACAGCTGCACGGCGACGACTGCACAATTTGTTGCAAACGCCGTCCTTCGCGCACTGTCCGGTGACATATGCTCGCTTGCAAGTAATTGCGTTTTATACGAACGTCTTCTAACAGTATCGACGTTTGAAATCGATTTGTCGCGCTGGTGAGGATATGCGTTGGCCGTTTAATCCGTAGGGATTCGATCCACCTGTCGTCGTTTTCCTCCGTGAAGACGTTTGGATTTGAGCGAAGCTTGGTACTTTCCTGGATTTGTTCTGTGTTCATCCAGGCAAATAGATTACTGAATCTTTGAACTTTTGCGATCAAGAATTAAATGATTAAGCTGTATGTCATTTATCGATGTCTACGGCTTAGCCTACTGGCTGCCACTTCAAAATCCACCCGCTTGTTATAGCTCGTTTTTATGGCGATGATTAGTCAAATGACCGCCAACTCGACTTGTTTTCACTTAAACTTCACAAATTTTTGAACAATTCGCTTTCGGTGAAAGTGTTTTTGCCGGCTTCTGTGTGTTTGTTTCGGGCGGACATTTGGCTTCGCGAGACACCGTTTCCCACGACGGTTGCGAAAATCCCGCTGCTTTGTTTCGGGGTAGCTTACGACTGTGGCGACGAAGTTCCAAAGCAAATCGCGTTACCACTGCGGTGCAAAACATCAGAACGTAGTAATTTAGGACGTAGTAATCGTCGTGACAAACCTGCTTTGACCTAATGACTTTATCAAGGCAAAGGTTATGATGCTCTTCAACGAGTAATTAAACACGGCGACTTTGCTGCATGAAATTAGTTTGATTGTTGTGTCGCTGCAGTATAAATTGCTGCTAAGCACAAATGCAATTGTCTTCGTTATTGAAAATCCGTTGAGTTGGCAATTTAAATGATGCAGGCTGCAATTTGACTGAAGAAATACAGGGTGTTTTGCATTGGAGGTTTGTACGTTCAGTGACTAAGCAGACATCCTGTAGAATGAAACTGCCAGTGAGTTTCTCTTACCAATTGGCTTGCAGTTAATTTATGTTCTCTTTGAAAGTTCAGATCCTGCATTGGTTGTTAGGTTTAGTTATTTCGGTTATGAAAAAGGTGCGCGCAGATCGATCAGAGTTCTGCTCACTGGTTGTGTGGCCTCACGTTCGGCTAAAAGTTTCTTTTACGTGCTCGACAACCTTGGCCAGCTGTCCGGAAGCGCTGTGACGTGTTTGCTGACCGACAATCCTGGTTGCCAGTTGTCGTTCAGGCGAGCGGTCGCCATACATATCGCTCCTGTAAACAGAGCGAAACGTCTGGCTTGTCGTCTTTTGTCGGCGTTCGCGCCTTTTCGCAAGTTTACTTGAAAAAATACGACTTCGTTTCGCGCTGCCCATTTAGTTAGGCTGTGATAACAACGCCATCGTTTCTCCAGCGCCGTTAAAGATTAAGCGCTCCTTAAACGGACCAATCGCCGCGCGCTCCGAGTGACGTCACGCGATTATTGCTTCAATTTGTCTCCGTCCGAACAGGTCGGCGTGGGTTTCTCTTACATGCCTGGACAAAAACCAGGTACGTGACGCATGTATAGCGGCCTCATCAATGCGACGCATAGAATGATATTCGTAGCGCCGCAATTCACCGCGAATCAAGTTCGCGACTTGGCAACCAGCGTGCTTGGTGTTTGGCCGCAGGTCGTTACTACCATTCATCGATTGCCGATGCCACGGTGCTAAACAAACGTTTCATTCATGATGCGCGTACCGCTGTTTGCGAACGTTGACGCGATGAAACACTTACACAAAGATTTATCTCGCCTGCCCGTAAAGCGATGCGATTGTTTGCGGTTTTGCTGCGTCTTCGACGCCTGTCTGCAAAGAAGCGTGTGCCCAGGCAAGGCTTGTCGAAATAGCAATCGATGAGCTTCAGCTTTTCAAAGCTTTCCCGCCCCCCTCTTTTAGTCAAGAAATCTGCTTTCCTGTGGCAGGTCTGCTGTTACTTCCACTGTGCAGTGTACTCTGCAAGCCTACTGACGTTGTTGCCAATAGCGCGTTGTGGCATTTGTCCGGTCATTGCGGAGGAAAGTGCTTGTGCGAAATGCGGAATTCGGAAAATGCCTTTCAGGCATTCGTATTTGCCGCCCCAGCGCCGTCGCCCACGCTCCACGCGAACTCGCCCGTCGCGATTGGTTCGACCACTGGAGCGCGACGTACGTCACCAACATTCCCGCGCCGAAGCCTCGAATCGCCATTTTCCAAAATAGATCCTCAGGAAATTGTCGAACAATGCCCAACCTTTTTGAACTGTAGTGCATGTGAAGCGACGCCATATCAAGGCCAGGCCAAGGTACTGTTTGTCTGCATTCATGCTGGTTCGACAAGGCAATCGGTTGTCTGGTGATATGGTTTTCTATTGTTTGATGGGATGGTTTTCTGTGCGCATGAAATGTTAGCCTGTTTGTTCAGCGGACTACTACACCTCTTCAAGATTGGCGTACATTTTTTAACTGGCGCTTTCTGCAACGACAAAGCATTATGCATGCCTTTCTCCTAACAACATCGGCATGCCTAGCTTCATCCAAGCCTGCGTTTTCTGCTTCGCGGGTTGCATTTTCAGACCAGCGGCATCCCAGCAAGGAAATCATGTTTATGATCATTTTGCTGTTATTCCTGTTATTTACAAGTAAGCAAATGCTTACGCTAACTTTCTACCCGCCTCTTCACGCTCCAAACTTTAAATGTTGTTTTGAAGTTAACTTCTATGGTGGAATTAAGATGTAAGGGCTGACGATGCGTGGTGTTACGTGAAATCGATTTCCTTGCGATTGATTATTGTGTCACATGTGGAGTGAAGTTGTTTGAATACAGATATGTGCAAGTTTGAATCATCGCAAAAATATGAAAGCAGAACCCTGTTGGCTGATTCCTCGAAAGTCTACAGAAAACCTCGAGCTTTTAATTGTAGCGGAACGCTGTGTTCCTTTCAAAACAGTGTGTGTGTATTCTGCCTTCCATGAACCTCCCGAGTGTGTGCCAGGTGTGGCTTTGAACATTCCGGTGCGCTGGATCTCGTTCACTGCGATATTGACCGCGGGGCGTGCTGAGCAGTCGAACCGCATTGCTTCGCCGATGCTGGAAGCTAACGCGTCGCTTCTTCACATGTTTGCGCAGCGCGCCTGTGTCGACAACAGTAATATACATTGAGCGTACCGCCTGCACTCTGCGCGTCGATCACCACCTGCCAGTCCCGTCGCTCGCAATGACAGGTCAACATTTGTGTTCTTTTGTTATCTTGAATGCGCTTGCCTTTTCGGGGGAGAACGGCAGCTACACCAAGGATTGAACTGGATGATGCAAAATCATATCAATTTCACCTTTGTGGACGAAATACCAGAGTTAAACATTTTCCGTACCTTGCAGTAAAAATACAGCAAGCTATTCCACGCAAACAAGCGTGTTTTTCATCGTTATGTTATAACTTTATATGCATTCGGACTATTGCTGCCTGACCTCGCAATGCCGCAATCGCTAGATACTTTAACAGCGTTGAATACTGCAGCAACCCGTTTGTTTCGTTTTGCATAAACAACTCAAACAGGCAGCGAGGCGATGTGTGCAACGACCTATGGAATGAGGGTATTTTCACTGATTGCACTCCACAGTACACAGACACTAGCAGAAGAAAACATTACCTGTAGGTCCATGGTTTATCATTGACATTCGGGGTTTTCGGTCTGCTTCGCATTTATTGAGTTTGCTCTGCTTTGCCTTCGATCACTGCATTAACTGCCAGGCGTTTGTGGGACATGTTTATTCAGAACCAAACAACCTATCGTATTGAGCACAGGTGGTGCGTAACCTTCGCTACCGCCGCCCATATTTATCTTCTTGAATCGCCACAATGGTACCTACGCGTTACTTCTTGCATCAGCCTGGAGAGGTGAAAGAAAGGACCGATGGATCGTTGTTAACGAACTATTTAACTTCTTTCCTTCACTTTTGAGCAACTGTTGTTCATCGTATGTGTTTGGAAAGTATGCTGTTGCGATGGGGGAGGGGTGCGATTAATTGAACGGTTGTTTCATCGCTCAGGTGATGCGTTCCTTCATTCCGAAGCTTCCGTTGACAAAAAAGCCGTTCCAAGGCACGTATCGGATTACCGAACCGCGCGGCATTACATCGTGCAGGATCATTGTTTTGGTTTTTCCTCCGGCTCTGTCGGTTAGCATTCCAGCAACTACAGCTGCGACGGTTAAATACCCGAATACAGATGATTACTGGTCATTTTGAAAGCTCGCCCAGGAATAATGAAAGTCTTTTGTTGCGTCGCTCTGCAGTGCGTGTCATTTTTATGTCTTTATGACGACATAGCTGTAAATCACACACGGCTGCAGAGCAGAACGAATCACGGATAAAAAAGTTCGCCAGTAGTTTCTTCCACCGCCGCTATGCATTGGCGGCCCCTGGTGTCGCGCTGCCCCGCCATGTGCTGGTTTCCCACGTTTGCCAGGCAGGAAACGGTCGCAGGGAGCGCTTCGGTGCGTCTCTTTCGCAACTCGAACAACAGCAGACCTTCTAAAACTCCGCTCACAGTTTATTTTGGGATAGAATGCCTTGCTGCATGAAAGATCTTGTGTTCTTATGTGTAATGGTTCAATTTGAATTTATCGAATTCTGATTAAACGTTGTCAGTAGGTGCTCAACTAACTTTTAGGGTGTTGAAATTCAAGCAAGGTCTTTAAACAACCTGATTAACTTTGCGTTAAGCCAATGAGTGAGATGTGAGTTCGGCCCAGTTTTCAGTCTGCTTCAAATGGTCGGTGCTCCTGGGTAAAGCACGGGTCATTTAACGTTCTTAAGATCCTGTCCGGTTACAAAATACATTACGCTATGCTTGGCCACAGCTTGGCTGTGTAGTTTCTCGTAAGCGGGCGGTCATTTGATCTAATTCCATGATTCTTAACTGGTGTCTGTGAAGCATCAGTGTTCCGCAGAAAATTGTCAGCTTTTCCGCGAGAGATTCGTTACGAAAGAAATCCTTCACTATCAACAATGTCAATCTTTCATAGATTACGAGAGTGATGCAGAAATGTTGCGTTGCTCAAAAAAGCTTGAAAAAAGCCTCACTCCGGTTGTCTTGCCAGAAGTCATAAACGACATTCCTGAACAGTTTATTATTCCAGTCATGGCCCAATGAAGTCATGGCGACTCAGGCCAGTTAGTAGCGGCTGAAACGAACCGTACCTTCCGTTCTGCTGACACAGGATGCCAAACTACGGCGAATCGCAGCTCGTGGATTTGAGAGGAAATCGTGGTTTGCCGTGCTCGTCGCAGCAGTTCGGTGTGATCCAAGGCCCGGTGAAGTAATCTGCTCGGATTACTGTAATTACGTGCTGCGTAGCTGCGCTATGGCTCGACTGAGTTCACGTGCTCTTCCGATACTTAAATTGCGGTCACGAATTCGGCACGAGATCGTGTCTAGCTCCGCAAACTCATTCCAGCATGCAAAAGGATAAGTGCGCTTCTCTGCGTTGCGTTTTAAAAAAGCCTCTAGAGAACGGACGCACCCGACCTGCGTCATATCCTCTCCTGCATCGGGCCCAATCAACGCCCAGCTATAGTCGCCATCAGCGCGCTGGGAGCTTTCCTTGTCCTGTCGTGACGGGCAAGTCTCGTTACACCGGCGCAGGTTATTGTAATAACCAGTGCACGGAAGCGATAAGGGGGCGCTTAAGTAAATATCGGTTGGTCAGTTTCAACCAAACAGCCGCCCACCGAAAGCGTCCTTTGCCATGTCAACTTCCCGATCGTGGCGGCATCGGT
>Ga0210059_1001337_pt1 | contig 36697 bp, 21 predicted proteins | sample Ectturendosymbi2_FD_188042 | JGI IMG/M metagenome (GOLD analysis project Ga0210059, IMG submission 188042) | Ecteinascidia turbinata endosymbiont from Florida, USA - Sample 2 (SPAdes) (version 2) | ecosystem: Host-associated > Tunicates > Ascidians > Unclassified | place: Key West, Florida... | reverse complement strand
ACCCCACCCAGGTGGTGATCGGTCAACCGTCGGACACCCCTTCAACCGTCCGACCCCACCCAGGTGGTGATCGGTCAACCGTCCGACACCCCAGTGTTGGACACGAAGTCCAACACTGATTGGAACGAGTAAGCTGAAACTATGCACAAATCAATGGGTGACCGTTAACCGAACGAATATCTGCACCAGGTGTATATGTGCAGATATCTGTGTTGAAAAAAATGTTCATGGTGCACAGTGCATTGTGCTGCAGCAGGAGCCTCCCGCCCAGTACCAGAAAAACTGAAATTTCCTGGGAATATATATATTTGATTGCCCACAAGCTGTTGTGGAGTTCTGTTAAACTTGTTTTCCACTATTGTAAAAGTGTTGCGTATAAGCTGCAGATGAAGTTGCTGTCTTTCTAAAAAAAAGTTATTAACATTTGAGAGTTGATACATCAGCCGTCATGAAGCACTTATTCACCTCGCTCGGTTTTCATTTCAAGCTGCTTTTTGTCAGCGCTGATGTCTGAAACACTCTGCAATCTACTACGGTTAAACACTGACAAAGGGTAAGGAGTGATCGTCTTGATCACATAACAGCACAGGTCTACTTATTTCATTTATAACGGCTGTCAAGTCAGTCCACACTAGGATTGATGTTAGCGCTCTTGCGATGTCGTTAATAATAATACCCAATACACATTGCTGTCATTGGTGGGGCACGGGCACAAGGTTAATTACGGTTAAATAATAAATGCCTGAACGAACACCGGACGAGAAACGCTTCAAGCTTATTTTTAGCGATCAGGCCAACAGCGAACTAATGAAACCGAGCTTGCGCAGCCCTCTCTGATCACATTGCGACTAAATTGCCATTGGATTTCGATTACATGGCCCACCCAACTGACGTATAGGATGCTTGGCATGACGCAACATCCCAGTGGCAGTGCTTACGCTATGGTGATTTGTGGTGGGAGTCGGGCATGGGTTCTCAAACTTTTGGTGTTATGGAGCCTATGAAGAGATTGACCATAATTTACGGAACCCCACAATCAATTTCTAAAAATAAAAACAAAAAAAAACAAATAGCTTGCGGAGCCCGGAGGTTTCTCTCGCGGAGCCCTGGGGCTCCTTACGGAGCACTTTGAGAACTTATGGAGTAGGGAGTAGTTTGTGGAGGGTGTAATAAGCTTTGAGTAGAATGGCTCGACCTTCGGATAACTCATGATGACGGGAGTGCGCTTTGAATTAAGCGGCTCGACTATTGAAAGCGAGCTATGTGACATGTTGCGCTCAAGCCACTCATCATGCCCAGCTGTGAGTGCGGTGCTTAGAAAAAAGCTCCACGCATAGTAAAACAATTGGACTCGAGCAGCATGTGAAGAAAGTCGATTAGCGCTAAGCGCAAATTTGTTATTAACTGGATAAAACTTTCCAAACGCTATAGTGCTGCTGTGAAAAATTTCTCACGAGAATGTAAGGTTTCCTGGGAATGACATTCCCGAATTCCCTACTTTTTTCTGGCCTGCTTCCGCCTTCCATTATCATTTACGTCAGAATCACCATGTTGATCAATCATACCATTCCATACCGTGTTTCAAATGTGTACATTGAAGTCTCACTTAAGAATCGTGTATTTGTTAGCTTTAACTCTTTGCAGGATATCACTAGTTTCTTCCACGATTTCCGGTTACAGTTGAGTTTGAGTCATATACCTAGTATCAAACGCATAGAGCGGTCTATAAACACCGACCTTAACACGCACACTTCCCCAGTGGGATCCATTCATCAACACAGTCTTCTGGTTCGAGTATCCCCACCCAAGCTTTGACAGACTTTGCTGGCTCAATGCCGAAGTGGAAACATTTCCACCAATCGTCCAATTTATAAGTATTAAAGCCATGACGCTTAGTCGATGAGATGGCAGCAAAACCCAGAGAATATCGTTTGACTTTCTCGACTACTTCTCGCTTATTCCTTGTGAGTGAAGTGATGTCAAACAGTTTCCAATCAATATCTTGTGGCAAAAGTTCCGTTTACGCGTGGGTTTCAAGTCTCCCAGAGTAGAAGCACTGTGAGCTGTGTCCATTCAACTCTCCAAAAGCGTAGCAAACAAAAGTGGGGCCTCTATTTAAGGATAGCTGATGGGAAGACTGGGTTATAATGCATTTCAACTTTATTTCTTGGATTAGACCAAAGTAAAATGCTTGCACAGGAGATAAAACCAGAAAGCAAAATTGCGAAGAAACGGCTTGTACCACTGACCGGACGTCTCGAGCTAATTTCGTTTAATTGTCACAACCCAGGTATAGTCCAAGTCTAAGTAATCAAATTTCATTGGTCCAGGTACTAAGCGGAATATGTTGTAGCATCGCATTCTTTGCATTTGTCAAATTCATTTGGCAATTGTGTTCGACTTGCATTCATGTTCTGCAATGTAGTGCTACGTTTCAACGGTAATTGAGTGTGGCTATGCCTTCGGTAATATCACGAGTAAGTGGCATTCAAGACCAATTTACTTAGATATTCAACAACTGTGTATGCGTGTGAGCGTCACAAGTTCTGAATTGTAGAGAATCATGACGATGACAGACTAACCACTTAGTGAGCAAAACTCGTGAATGCACCACCCACCATCTCCTTGTCAATAGACTTCCTTTGTTTCATGCAATTTAAATGCTATTGTTATTTTCATTGGTCTTGTATGGATATTGTGGAATCCAAGGATTATAGACCCTTCGCACAATCCGCCTATGTCCTATCCTGATAGATTGTATGCATAACGGAAGTGTACTTCGTAGCCTAACTTTCCAAAGCGCTTCAGTTCGCTGTTGCGCGTGTTCTATAGCTAGTTGTAAGCATATTTTTAGCAATTAAGGGAAGGTTCTAGGGTAGATTTTGTCTTATCTAGAAGCGTTGATATTTGGGTGGAAAAACGGGGGCCAATGGAAGAGCAAGATCGTTCTAAACGCTCCAACAATGACATCGTCCGAAAAGTTTTTTTGCGAAACAATGTTTTGAAGGGTGTTCGTCTCCGATACAACCCACTAGTATGCCACCGGTGGTCTGCAAAAACAACTTGGTCTAATCAGGCATCACAACCTGATACAACTTGATATAACCAGCATGTCTCCCGCTGCACAAGGACGCAAGATTGTAACAGACTTACCTCAGAAATCGTGTTTCCTGTCATGAAATCGCCTTAACCGCACTAGGGCTGCCAATGCGATTTTTTGAAAAACTCCATATAGACTCATCAAAAATCCCACATTTGAAAAGAAACCCCAGGCAGGAAGATAAATAAAATCATGTGAATCTTTCTATAATATGCGCATCAGTAAGTCATAAAATGTGCATGTGAATATAACTTTGCTTATGAACTTTTGTGTCTGTCTGAATCTTTATGTCGTAGTATCATGGGCTTGTTTTAATTCTAAGAGTGATCTGGTAGCATTTACAATAATCAAAATCTTCATTCTTACTGTCCTGCTGTAGCCAATCTTTGAGATCTGGCCGTTTCAACCCCTCTACCTTAAATTGCTGTGCGTATCATCTCATATTTTTCTTTGGGCTTGCTTCATTAGTATCTCTGTCACTTGAGCTGATTGGACTGGCTAATAATAGAGCTTAGCCGGTATCAGTTGCTTGTTCATCAGTTACGCTGAAGACTAAGACACGTAGGTAAAACAACACAATGAAAGATGAGACTAGAAATAAAAAGTTTAATATTAATATTAAATCACCTCTACGCTTGCAAATCTTTAAAACACGGATCGTCAGAAGAAAACCAAGAAAAGCATTAAAAACCCCGGATCTGGAGGCAAAACCCCAGTTTTGGCATTGTACCGGTACCACTGTACCGCACACTTTGCTACTGAGAACAACATCACTTTGTTTACGCACCTGAATTTTAGTATCGCACGATATCTTCTTCTTGGTCGGTTGGTCAAGTGATCAAACAAAGCACAAACTGCGTTTTTCGGAAAACTCAAGTCCGCACACAATAGCTTTTGCATTTTGCAACAGTGTTGAAGATTCAACGATCACATTTCTTTCATCGACACCGATAGCACATATTTTTGCTTATACTGTACAAATGCTCCGGTGATTATGCCTACCAGGAAACTTGTGCCAGCCTCAAAGTGATGGCTTTGGTTATTGAAAATGCGTTCAACTATGTCGCATTTGGAAGGAGATTCGTCAAAAAATGATAACTTTGTTTTCGAGCTAAATTTGTTTCCATTGGTGGAAAAACTTGTTCCCCTTTTGGTTTCGAGCCCTTTTCGAATTTCAAAACTTCTCGCTTTGGGGGTTCTAAGCCTGCTTGTGTATATAATTTGTGATTTGGTCCAAAATACTTGTAATTTCCGTTAAGAATAGAAATTCAGGATCGTGTCCTAAGTAAAGTGTCCTTTGTCGATCTGCAGGTAGGTAGTGTAGCCAAGTCCATCCCGCTTTTTTGTCAACTTGTCTTCACTAGGTTTTCTGTTTAACAAGCCAGAAGCCAGTTGAAAGCAAGAATTGCGGGCATCGGGCGGCTTCAGCGCCGGCCCTAGCAGGTGCGGGGCCCAATGCAAGACCAAGGAGCGGGGCCCCTTTGAGCAGTGATTTTATGACGCCATCGTGTTCAGTCAACCGTGTTACGATCGTGGTAGAGCGCAGATATACCGTGCAGCACTAAAACGAGAATTGAGCACGTTTGCTAACGTTCGAGAGGAAATTTGCTAGTTCTGATGAGAGCGTTCTTTGTTGACAATGGAATTCATATGGCGTTTCTACTGAATTCTCAAGCGCAAAGGTTATCTGGAAAAAATGAACAATCTACCTAAACAACATGGCGCGGGGCCCAATGCAGCTGCATCGGTTGCATCGGCTTTAGGCCGGCCCTGGGCGGCTTGACTCAATAATATTCGTAAAATGTTGTTTTCCGGATGAAGAAACCTTCCTCCGACGAAAGTCCTTGATTTGGTTGGAAGGGTGTGAAGGCAATAGCAAATAGGTCTACTGAACCCCCACGGGATTAAATAATTACGTTTCTTAACGGTTGTTGCATTGGGAATTGAACAATCTGATCTGTGCACATTAACACGATGTTTCAAGTTACGATTGATGTGCGATAAGTTTAACATTGACATTCACACAATTTCAGACGAAGGCTTTAAGCTAACGATTACGATGTTGAACAAATTACGCTTGAAAAGTATGGTTCCCTGATTACGAGGTTTGAAACCGATGTAAAAGAGCCGTTGTATGATACTTTCCGTGTACTTGGGTATTTACGTATGCGACTTATCAAGTGACCTTCTGAGATGACCAGACCAGAAGTAACCTTCTGTAATTCTGTAAGACCAGAAGTAATTCAGAAGTGACCTTCTGTAATTAAAAAAAAATGTTTTGCTACTGTATTTTCGACCACGCGGGCACAATGCTACCGAAGTGATCATGTGATATTGCCTGTGCGATCTACTAACATATATTTAAGGATCTTTATATGCAAAGTATCTCTTGAATTACAAAAACACATTCATTATCACTTCATGTGTTCAAGCCTGCTAAAGCATTTTCACATAAACAAGATTTAATGACTATTTGTCAGCTGCTTTATTCAGTTAAAGTTCCAGGCCATGTTCCAAAGTCTTGCAGCAGCAAGCTTGCTATGGATTAGAAAACCTTCACAATGCCGTACTGGAAGTTTTCGACATGAAATTGATGGATAATTTCATCTCAAAATTGTATTTCTTGCAATGAATTTAGTTCCTTCTTCCAGCCTGATCGAAGGGCTAATTTTGCCAGTAGTATCGATTTTCAAGTCTTAAATCGACTGTTAGAGTAACAAAGTTAATGCGTTCGGGCAACTTCAGTGTAAAGCATTTTACATTGATGAAATCTTGTAAAAAAGAGAATAGAATTGCAAGTGTTTTTGATATGATGTCACAGGGCGGAAGTTAATTTTTGCAACGAAAGGGAAAACATATTTCAAGTAGCAAGCGCATATAAAATATGTCGTTCGCTTCATAGATTATTTAAAATCTCTGTCTGAAAGTTTGATTCGGCTCCGATATTCGAAATTATTCGGATGAGGTTTAACGTGCAGAAGCAAATCGTACTGTTTTTCAAAACAAAAAGAATATCATTTCCAAAAAGACGTGGTAAAACTCGACATTGTGTTTGATGTTCTTCACCAAGTAGAAGTACATACACATTTTTCATGGAGACGCATTTCGTTAGGAACATTAATTTGCGAAGCATGCCAATTTTTTCACAGACTTTGAAAAAATTTTTGTGATGGCTGTCTGAACTGCTTCTGCAGACTTGCTGTTGGTTGTATTTTATTGATTGTCTCGAAACTTCGTCTATTCCCTTTCATCACCGTTTAACGTAAACTTTTGAGGATAATATATGAAGATATGTATTGGTGCTTTCGTTTTCCTTTTCATATTACACCGAGTAGTAACAAAGTGCTTCTTCAAAATTGGTGTTTTGTTCTGTAATACGATCGGAACTGCAGTTTTTTGTCAGGTTCTGGTACGTAAGACAATAACAGGCTTAACGTAGCTTGGCCGGGTTTATCTAAAATTACTCCTGAACGACGTGACCTACATGTACGAATTTTTTGCGGAGGTGTGATAAGAATTCGAATAACGGTATCACACTACGTGCTACAACGAACATTTGGCTTTGCAAAAGTGGAATTGGACGTCGAACTTACAAAATCCAGAGAAACTTTTTAAACAAACACATTAATAAATCGTTATGGAAAAGGATATGCAGGACACATACACTGCGTGATCAAGAAATTTGTCCATCTTCAAGAGTATTCTCTGTTTATCCTGCGTTTCTGCTTCCATAAGAGAAGCGTTCCCTGCAGCTTCCTTTGGAGTTGTTGGTCGTCTACTCCCGATAAGAAGTTGAAGAGAAATATTTTCAGGAAGAAAAAATACAATTTTCTACGTACAACGGTGATGTAGACCTGCAGCATCAGCATCGCACTCTGCAGCGTGCCTAGTTGAGGACGCTCTATCGGCGTTAGTGGAAATATTCGCTGATGGGTAACAGTCAAGTCTACTGTTGATAGGACAGCAAAGTAAACCATCAACGAGAAAGTGTGAAGAGCAAATGCCAGACAGCTTACACAGCTTTCTATATTTTCCGACAATTCCGCTGCCGTAAGCTGCTCATCTTTTTTCAAATGTATCCACCTTCATAACTTTTAAGACACTTTCCACCACTCCGACTGCCATATTCAAGTGTGGTGAAAGTTAACCCGACCTTGGCCAGGTCGTTGTCCACGTACGTTGTGTTGCCTGAGTGTTTGAACTTCATCTCACGCATATTAATGAAAAGAATGGCGTATGCGATTGCTGTGAATATCCAGATCACTCGCATCCAAAATATGCGAAGTCCGCACAAAACGTGAGAAGATCAAAAACACTCGTTTTCAGTGTAACCAAAACTACTGATTAAAACGCGTGTATTTGAAATCTTTTCTCTGGTTGAAGCTTCAAACGCCAGTGTCAGTTTTACTGCCGTTGGAAATTTCCTCATAAGCTCCTGAGCTATCGTATTCAAATGACTTCTCACGTATTTACCACTTACAAATTAGGTTTCCTTTTCGCCGCAGGGGAAACCATTCGGTTAGAAGTATCGAAGGTTTGCCACAATCGGAATTGCTCGTTTGAATTTTTTGCCAGTGCGATATCAAAAGCCTGTCTGACAGACACAATTCCTCCAATGGTAAAAGATGAGAAAACTTTCATTATTGTGGAATGCTATGACGTGCTTAAGAATACCTGCTTGGTTTTTCATTAAGAGCTTGTTGTTTTAAGCAGAATAGAGAATTTGTATCCCGATATAGTTTGCTGATAGCCAAAACCTGAATCACATATTTTATTTTGTGAAAGCCAAAGTGATTGTAAAGTTTTTGGTATATCTCAAACAGTTGCTACCCACACCGTTGTACAGTGTTTTTGAAAGGTGATGTGAGGGACCGAAACGATTTCAAATTTTTCCAACGGTCTTTCAAAATACAGTATGGAACCTGCATGATCTGTGCATAATCACCAGAAATATACGTTGAAACCTCACTTTGTGAATATCTCGGTATTCAGATGATTTCATAATCTCTCAAAAGGTCACCAAGGTCAAACCTAAAAAAACTTGCCATTGTACAAGATGTAGCGGGCCTTGCTTCGACTCACAGTCTAATTGAAGCGTGGATTGCACTTGTCGAATGCACCTTGCGCGGTGGCGTGATGCGCCTCTTAAGACACACACTTCGACTCGAGCAGGACAGGTGAGAGTCAATGAATGCATGTATGTGTGGGAGCCAGCGTGACAGCCAGCGTCATTGTTTCTTCATTTTTCGAGACGTCGCAAGCCTTTTTGTTTGTTTTCCGTTTGGGCTTATGCAAGTTGACGAAAAATAAAGATCATCAATTGCACGACGTCTGATCTTGGAGTGTACAAAAACTACAAATACTAGATTCCCTTACACCTCTTCCATCGCCTCCTCCTCCTTGGACCCACAACCGCTACAAAATGGTTCAAGACCGGCGTCTCTGCAATGATGATAATCAATTGCGTTATTTCATAGTTAGCAAAGACCTACGTTGGTTAAAATGCATTTCATAATTTGCGTTGAACGGAATGTCACAAATGATTAATTGCACGTTCACTACTATAAGAGAGACGAAATATACTTCACAAGATTTCTGTGACAAAACAATAGACGGCAACATGGCCTTATCGCAAATCCTGTTTTCCGAATTGCACAAAATCATGAGAATAAAGTTACCTATTTGGGTTTTAGGGGAGGCGATCGCCCAAAAGGCTCTTCCCTGCGGTCTAGGACAGTTCGGCGCTACCGTTTCGGCGATGGTGGTCGCAAATGTTTTATGCGAATAAAATTTGTGTTTTTGAAATACTTTGAAGGTTAGACTACAAAGGATGTTTGCTTCATAAGTGTTTTTGTTCTCAGCCTGATGGCCCCAGTGGCCAGTTTAGGTTCCCGTCCGTCAGGATTTTGGAAGAACTTTGTGCGACCGTGACCACGTGTGTAACGAAATGTGGCTTGTGACGTTTATTTTTGCTGGCATGAGGCGTTTGTGACTTTACACAAAAGTTAAGCCTGGGCAGCATCTATTGCTTGATCTTTCATGTAAGTATCATTTTGATTGCATTTCACAGCTAAGCTAAAAATATATCGTACTTTCTTGCCATCACTTGCCCACCGGTGTACGAATATGAAGTAATGGCACTTCGAAATCCATGGTAAACATCATGAATCACAATAAATACAGCATAATTGGAAAGATCTGGGACAAGTGCTACACAGAATCTTGCGCCTGCACGCTTCATGACGGCAGTGCGAACTTTTGCACTTTGATGACATTTCAAAGGAAAACACATTTCACATTTCATCGCCGAAACGGAGGCGCCGAAACGGCAGCGCCGAACTGTCCCATTCCGCTCCCCTGGATCCGCCCCTCGCCTCAGTCCGTCTTTTTCAACGGGTGTTCCACGGAGGGCGTCAGATGGTCCGCGAGAAATCGACTGCTCATAAAGAAGTCACTTTGCAATTGCATCACAGTCACCTTGACTCAGTTGGACGGAGTTTTTCCTAATATGCCATATGTGGTGCAGGAAAACCTCAAAAACACCAGCTGTCGTTATGTGAATAAGTCGGTATTGCTCCACGATGATGTAAGTGAACTGACTCTGTATTTGCAATGCTAAAGCCATAAATACTTAAAGGCTGCAAACATAGTCATTTAACGGTACCATTTTTTCAACCATCCTAATGTCCCATTAGCTCGTGTTCGTGTGTCATAGTCCAGTGATTTGTGTCAGGATTTCAAGCAACATTTCAAGACTCTGGGAAAAAAGTAAAAAATGTATAGAGAAATTACTGTTGTACTGAGGAAGTTAGCTGACTTGTGAAAGATCTCCAGTAAAATGTTCAGTGTGGAAGGATTTCGTTAGGACACAGGTTGAGTGTTCTGGAATAACTGGGTGTTTCAAGCATCCTTTCAATGGCTTTGAACATGGTTGAAAATAGGGGGGCACGGAGAAATGTGTGAGATCCATGAATTAAATTTTTGCGTGTTCCTTGAAACGCGAACTGATTTTTAACCAGTTGACGAAAACAATTGATAAAAATCTTACCTTTTCCAGAAAAATACAGCCACTACGTTCCAAGGTACAGTGCTTGCTTTGATAGAAAAAAGGAACTTTAAACTTCTTTATTCTTTGCAGTGCCCACACAAACCAATCGCCAATAGATTTTGTTTTTCAATATAGGTTCACGTTCGAAAAAAAATATATATATATAGATTGCTTCATATTACAAAACTTGCATCTTGTAAGTAGTAATCTTACCCTGCACAGTTGAGTCCCCCATTGCTCCTTGACTCTTCGCTGACATCTGCTTATTGGCAACCATTTGTACAATGTGCTGTTGGTTTTTCGGATTGCTGGGACACTCGCGGAGGTGATCGAGGTCAGCAAGTTTCAAAACAAGTTGAAAAACACATCATTGTTATCTGAAGTGAAACAATAAATGAATTTTTATTTTTTTATTGCAAACTAAAGTTGTTTTGATGAATATCTGCAACAATTCTTACAACTTGGTCGTATATTTAACGACCATAATAAAAAATAAGGTATTTCGATTAAATTGATGCTTGTCAAATCTATCAATTCAAGAAAATCGCGAACATTAATTTATCGTAATTGCAAACGAACAAGTTCTGGGTGTGTTGCTTTGAACCATCAGTTCCTAAATATTTTGCCTTGCGCTTCTTGATATTGAAATTCGTCAGAGATGTGACGGCGCAAGTCAAATTACCCTCTTCACACTGCACTGTTATCGCATTCGCGTTGGATTGGGAATCCCATAAATCACTCAAGCACGACCGTGAGTGTCTCACCGAGCTGCTTGAGCGCGCATGTTTTCAACCACATGCAATTCAGCGAATCCAACTAACAGTAACAGAGGTAGGCTGGGAATCCGATAATAAGGGATTCGAGCGGAAAAGAGGTTGGGTGGTTTGTATTAAGTCTTGTGCAACCTTTTCTGTACTTGTTTGATGCTAAAACAACTACCGTGGAACAGATTAGCCTATTAAAGCTAATAGTAATATGTAGCAAAAATGACGGATTAATTTTTTTTAATAGGTTTGCCTGCAGGCTAACTACACCTCGTTAGGGAAACAATCAGCAAAATTGAATCGGTTGAGCAAAGTGGAAGATTATTCTGTAGGTTACAAGACATCAGATGTTGGGCTGAAGGACTATTACCCCAATACTGACTTAATAGGTTTTCATTATACCATGGTATAGTAGAGTGATTCAACCTCAGTGCAAAATATGTAGCCTAATATTGGAAGTGGATGACCTCAGTATAGGCTAGCTACACTTGGAGAACTTTGTATCCCAGTTATGTGGCTGCGATTTCCTCAGCTCATAATGGAACACATTGAGTAGCATAAAATGTGGCATAAAAGTTGTGGAATAGGTTACAGTTGCAATTTTGTGAATTGCAGTAGCCTACCTACTGTTCGTAGATTTCTACTTACAAAATACTGTGAATCCTCGTATTTGACACTCGTTTTTATTGTACTGCAGAGAACAGACTGGTTAATGATCTTGACTGAAATCAACAAAGTGGCTTTGGAATGTAAAAACTAACTCCCATTTGCTGCCCTGTAGAAGCTGTTCAATTCTATAGTCGCTGGAAGATTGCAATTGCGATGAGACGCGTTTTTCATGACAGTAATTTTCAAACATTAAATGGATTTACGATTTTCTGTAATGAATGATTGTATTGAAGGATCGCCCAAAATTGAATTCAACCATAATTTAGCCATGCTTCAATACCACCAAGTGAGATCATGCAAGTTAAAGACTACTACTTCTGTCTTGCTGTGCACAACTCTTGGAGAGGTTGTGAGGTCCACGGCCATTGTGGGATGTGCAGCAGCGCTCTGGGTAAGAGGTAACATCACCAGTTCTGACAAGAACCTCAGTTCAAGCCTCGGCATGCTGCTAATCACTGTCAACCAACTATTGCAAAATGGGCGTATTAGTATACCGCTTTTTGTCAGTGCTTGACTTTAACTTTTTGAGGAACTAGTCTTGGTATTTCTGAACAAACGCCGACACTTTCCCTGTGCTTTCTGCAACTGATTTGCATAGTTATTTTGTTGTATTTGCGTTTGACAGCAGCTTGCTCTTGCAATTGCGAATGTTGAAAAAAGCGGCATTCTCGGTTCGTTGGTGCACCTCGCACATAACCTTCCTCACAACCTCCTCGTTTTTCCTGCGGCATAGCTTTTTGTTTCGTGTCGTTTATTGCATTCTGAAGATTTCTCGACTTTCATATATTAAGCTACAGCTGCACTGTGCTAAGACCTCCATCTAACATTTACTTACTTCTTCGTCTGATGCTCTTAACTCTGTCACTGGTACACATTGGCCAGCACTTGTCTTACGTTCAAGCTCATGAAAGGAACTCATAAGTCGTGAGCAAAGCGTCATGAAGTGGCAATATGTGCGCTACGCACTGGGCGCAGTCATGCTCAGCCAATGGTGCCACTGATTATCCGTCATTGTATCCCACATGCGTAGTTGTCAGGCTTGTCTTAAAAACGAAAAGCAGTTATTAAGCTGTCATTTAATCCTTCGTGCGCCTGATAGCTTACCAAATTGATCAGTGCTTCTCAAGGTTTTATTGCGACGGCCCAAATACCACGCGTAGAAGAGGTACATAGCTTTGACGACCTACCTCACCAAACCGCTTTTCAAATTTGAGATCCAAAATGTTTTAGAAGGTTGACACCAGGGATCACAACTGCCAGCTTTACTCTATGTAGGCCAACAATAACACGGGCAAGCATTGTAATGTCGCAAGGATAATAGTTACGGAAATTGGAAGCATCAGCGCATCTCACAGAGTATGCAACCTAGCACTCAGTATCAATGACTGCATGACATTTCTCAAAGAAAAATATTTCGGCGACCAACCATTGGGTCGCGACCCACGCTGATTAGTCAATCGCGTCTCTTCGTAGACGCAGAGAATCACGTTTTTTCTTGTTTTTTGCTTGCTGAACATGCTGCTGGTTTTTCTGTCCTGGTTCCTGTCGCTTTTGAATCACTTGTTTTTGATTTCATTGCAGGATTGTCAACTTTTCGTGATGAACCGAGTTTGGTTCGGATGCATGAAAAAGAGGTGAGGGCTTTTGCAGAATTTGCTCTTAGGTCCTGGTTTCGAACAGAAAGTTAAGAATTTTTCTCCTCGAATCGGCCCAATTGGTTAATAATTTTCTTATTAGTTGTGTTGGTTTTCTTTACTCTTCTGCGCGACTGACGACTTTTCATTGGTTTGTGATGGCTCACCACCAAAGGAAAATTCTGACTTCTTCGGGTGCACATCATTTCGGTCGCAAGTAACGTTTGAAATGTCACGTGAACGCGAAATGGTTTTCATCGAAAAGAAAACTGACGTCGTTCATATATCATCACCAAATTACTGCATGCGACTGCAGGTCAGATGACTGCGCCTTTCTTTAAAATAGAACCAATGTGGAAACCATGGTTAATACTCGATAAGGAATTCTCAGACTAACAACCCACATATGAAACTGATAATAAGCAAGATACTTCAGACAAAACTTCATAGGTTGACGTTTTCCTTTCATAATTTAAAAAGCATTTAAAAAATTTGTGCGCTGCAAGTAATACTGAAACATTTTTTGCTTGAACAAAACCCCTGCCTAAATGAAATCGAAGATTAAATACGCTACCAAGCAATGCTGTTCCCCTTGAACATCGGGCCCTTTATTTTTAAGGGTATCCTGAGGTCTGACGATGCTCAGGTCGGTTTCGGCCATTTCGAACAACACCTACGTGAATATAGAAAATGGGCCACAAACGTGTCGTAATGTTCAACTTGGTTTGCTCCAAGAGATAATAGCTCGTCAGAATAAGCAGTTCGATTCCACTTGATATGGCAAGTGGTGATTCAACAGCCAACATGCATTCTTTACACGCATTTTGGTAATGGAGAATGGGAAGTAACTACCGTACATGAGGGCGTGCTGTGTTTTGTTATGATCGGTCCTTTCTATTCTGATTGGAAAATATTTGCGGGATGACATACAATGAAATAAGATAGAACCAGTGTTTGCCGCGAAGTATATTTTAAAACACTGGGTGACGTAATTTACATTCGCGAGGCAACAGTTGCACTTGCTTATCTTCTGACATGCCATTTTATGATGCCACTCTTCGCATTTGTCATTCACTCAACAACTGAGTGGTTCTCAATGTCGGGATACACAGTGAATTTTTAGGTGGGGAATGGTGATACTTTGGAGCAATAATTTACTGAATCAATATGAAATAAAGTACCTGCTTTACTTTTCGATTAATTTTCTGTGCAGACATGAAGCGAACCAGGGTAGCTCAGACGACATTTTTGAAAATTAGAGGAGGACATGCGACAAAAATCTTAAAAGACATTGTCATAAAACGTAACACTGCTAGATATTTGAATTGGGATTGCTGGTCAATCGGCGGCCACTTGCATTTTCAGGAAATGATGGTTGCGTGTGTGAGTGTTATGCTGAACGAGCAAGGAGGATAAAACGTGACGACTTCAAGTTTTTATGGAAAGGCCATGGTTGAAAGTAGCCACTGCGGTTGGCAGCAGAATTTTAACTTAATTCAGCTATTACATTGAATCTTCTTGTGAGAACTACATATTATTGCTCTGGCCGCTTCCGTTTTTAAACAACAAACAGTTTCGATATTAGCGTACATCATTATTTGAGACCCCCCATAACAAGGTAACATCGACTTGTGGGAACCACACCTTAGCATGTTATCCGTGCGGTCATTGCAAACACGCAAAAGAACGAAGCGCTTACCATCACATTTGATATGCTAACCAGATTTTTTTTTGAATCATAAAATAATGTAGTTACCGCACAAACACCGCACCGCCATCTTTGACAACGAATGTTGATGCGGCGCATCTGATTTCCCTTCGACACACAATCAACATGAGCTTAACGGTAGCTGGTGCAGCGGCGGAAGTGAAAGCTGGCGTGCAACCGTGCTTGAGCTTATGAGGACAGCGAAACGAGAGAGTCACTTTTAAAAAATGCAATCTAACCGCAGTAATGAGACAAAACCTGTAAAACGATGGAAGAAATTCTCCCAGTGCTTGCCAAACTCATCGGACAACAGACTATAAACAAGGTCATCGCTTCTTTCTATACATTAGATTACGCGAAAATTCAGAAAATTTGCAAGATTTTGAGAACTCACGCCAAAATTTGCAATTTTTACACTTGAACACTAAACAGCGAATGATACCGATCCTGAACGCTACTTAGCACCACCACTTCCTTCAGTGGCGACGAACCTGATCGAAACGCACGCAGTTTTGCACAAAGGTTTTTGTCGGTCTCGGTCAAGCGATTGTAGAGAAATGAAATCCCATAAATTTGCGTTTATCGAGATATTATTGTCTTTTTCGGGCCCCTGTTACCTTGACTGTCCTGCCGCTCATCCGTATGCCTAGTAAAAGAACCTGCTCATTATTGCTTAGACATGTAGCACTCCGCTCTTAATTGTTTAGCACATGAATCCTCAGCCATATCCATAGCATTATTTCGGTACTCGTGACTTCATTCAAATCAAATTTCTGCGGAAAAGTTACATTCTTCCTCTTATGTACAATTTCATCGATGATGCTGCTTGCAAAGTTACGGGATTACCACGAATGACGCACGTTTGGTGTTCGGGGCTTTTCAAACATAGTCATGGCGAAAGCAGTCGGTTTTGATCAAATCACGTAATGTTGAGAATAGCTCATAATCTCGTTGCTTGGGTCGCTTTGCACGAAGATCACGTCGGAAAGCAACATCTTCTTAAAATTGACGTAGGAAGCGCAAAATCGAGAAAATATTAAGGTGTTTCAAACTGTTGTTGTCACAAAATACGCGTAGCCTAAAACCATGACAGCTGCACGCGCTCAATGCAGGTTCTAAAACGCAGCTCAACTCGAATTATAACTAATTAACCAGTCAGGCTTATCTGCAAAAATCACTAGATTCATAAAAAAATCACTAGATCTGAAAAAGACCACTGCATTTACAGTTTTTGGGTCGAAGTTCGCAGTCTTGCTGGAAGTGATTTTGTCATATACTTGATCGCCTAGAAACGTTTACATCAGGGGTGGGCAGACATTTTCTGCTGAGGGCCAAATTGAAAACGTTGTTGCTACCGGGGGCTGCATATATTACATATATTAGATCTGTAATCGCTTTTAAAACTTTAGCAATTTTTTTTTACCTTAGCCAGCACAAAATCAAGGTAACAATGGTCACTTACGGATTAATAAAAATGCCTTTCGACTTTCGAATGAAACGTGTGGAATAACATGACGAGTATTCTAATCGTATCAATGAAATTACTTTAACATGGACTCGAATTAAATATTATCTGTACGTGTGGCTGCCCTGCGGACCGCGGGCCTTAGTTTGCCCACCCCTGCTTTACATTATTTTCAAGTTTGTTAAAATAGATCACGCTGAATCCTGGAAAATCACATACGAACAATCTTCAGGCTATTTTCAAGAACTGAAAACGACACCACTCGCGGAGTATTTCAAACCAATCAACCTAACATTTTAATTAATGATGTCAATTACAATGTTCCTGCTAAGAAATGAAAATACCGTCATGGCCAGCACTGCAGCAATAAACAGCATGAAAGTGAAAACAATAATAAACTGAAATTAGATACACCTGTTCGTTCTGTTGAAGCAAATCCTCGAACAACGATTAACGTAATCTTTTGTTTGCTGATTAAAAAGGGCTGAACAGTTAGAAAAAAACAAGCTATATTCTTCAAACACATGCTTCACAAAAAATCACTAGATTGCAGTGATCAGTGAAAAATCACTAGACGACTAGTTCAGTCCAAAAATCGCAAGATCTAGCGAAAAATCACTAGTAATGAACTTTCGGCCTCAGCACCAATGTAATGAACTTTCGGCCTCAGCACGGAAAGCCCTCATCCGGGATAAGTGCGTAAAACAGGCTTTCTTCGTCGGCTTGCTACGTCAAGGGATTTCCCCATGTTTACCAACAAGCTTGCTAGTTTCTTGCGATGGAGTTCAATTTTACTTCAAACTCAGTGTTTCTCAAAACTTTGAAGTGCGAGAGTAGTGTTTCATGTGTGCCGAAAACATTTTGAAATATGCAGGACACGTTTTTTGCAAACAGCAATTGTTTTGAGGCCTAAAATAATGTTAAATCTGCGCAAAGTAGATATTTTTCTGAATCTTGTTAAGCGATCCATTCGCAATGCAAATTTTGTTGTTGCATACGGAGGTGCGTTGGTTTTCGAAAGGAAAAGCGTGTGTATCAATTGTAATCTGATCTTATTTCGTTGGTAGAAATTTAAATTAAAACATTTGGATTTACTATTCATAGTGAACTTGGTGGTTGAAAATTCATTTTATTTCCGATTTGTTCGACAAATTGAATAGTTCAAACTCAAGTTTACACGGGCCATCTGAAAATATTCATATACCAACTTCAAAATCAAATTCAGTGGACGAAAAATTGACATTGCGGAAAAGTAAAATTTCAAACGAAACTTTCGATTCGTTTCCTACTGTTGATCAATCTCCGCTGAAACTGAGGATGATTCTAGAAATATTGAACACACTGACTGATCGGTAGTTATCACTGCGAAATTACTTCCCAGAATTCACGGTAAATGACTACAATGGGTAATCAATCCATTCGGAAAGTACGAAAACCTCCCAATCTAACACGGGGTTTTAACTTTTACCAGGTCTTACTGTTTCGGGCGGCTACTTTGAATGTGTTGTTTTGTGCCTTTCGAAGGGTAGGCAACGTTGAGCTGCATGTTGTTCGTTTTCACTATTAGCCTATGTTCTTTATCAGCAAAAGCCTTGATGACTGAAGTTAGTTCATGTTCATAGGACCAATTAAAGTTTTATGACTGACACCACTCCAACATTGTTATTCTGTGAAAAATATATGTTCCATTGCTCCCTAGTGCTAGAACTCTGTGGACTCACAAAAACGTCTTTCCGCACTTAACTCAGTCCGCTAACTTGGGAATGCGAATAGATGCTAAGAAACTAAAGCCGTCGCCAGCAATTCAAATGACGCTGTAGCACAGCAGTTGTTTGAAACTAGAGTGTCAAAACTGTACATTTGTGAACAGACTTAGCTGTTAAGGCGATGCTGGATGATTTAGTTTATAGCTCACGCTTTTGTGCTGTGTCGAATCTTTTAATGGCACTGGTTAGATCGACGGGTTACAACGGTTCTTGCTGACACAGACTTTTATAAACTCCTTTTTGCAGTTGGAGATGAAAACTAAGGTGCTGGAAGCAAAATATCATGAAGAAAAACTGACTTTACAGCATAAACATGACCTCGCCGTCCAAAAGGTAACTGCATAGGCAAGCTAAACATTTTCCAGGAGTAACCGTTCTGTTCTAAATGTGCTCTTCTATGCCTCACCAAACCTCTTGTCAGCTGTCTTCTTCATAAGCTGGATGAACGTATAGCCTGCGTTTGCATGTTTATTGTAAGTCTGCCACACTCACTTGTTGATTTTTATCTGATTGCCTTGCAGTCCTTTTCAGTTCGCGGAAATGTTATTGCAAACGTGGTACGATGAGGCTTTTTTGATGAGTTATATAAAACAGGATTTGCTTTTATCATGACCGAAAACTTGCTGTAACATGAATTTAGCTTTTTGCAAAAAGATTCAAAGTGCTTGGACTGTTTGTAATTGAAGCGACACAAGACGCCGACAGCTAAGTAATTTTTGGTGTGTAACCTTTCAAATCATCCTTATTGCGCAGATACTTGACCGCAAAAACAGTGAGATAGAAGAACTGAAAAGTCATTACAAATCAAAGGAGAAAGAATACGAAGAAAACAAACGGAAGCTGGAAAAAAAGGGTGAGCGTCCGATTACGAAACGCGATTTTCGACCATTTATTTCAAAATCATCCACTGAGGTTCGATTATAATGAAGCAAATGGAAATATAGAAACGCGCTGGCATGCGCTGATTTTCGCGACACACTCGTGAAACTAAGCAATGCGCATGTTACTCTCCGAAGCACTGTTGCTGCTAGGCTGTGCAACTGTGTTACACACGAATGTAAGATCATTGGAGTTTGTTAAAAACCTGTGTATTATAAGAATAAAGCGTACCTGTATCTGACATATTGAAAAATGCAGTAGATGGAAGAGGTACACTAACCAGGTCTTAATGTTAAAAATCAAACAAATCTTATAAACTACTTAGTTGTCAAAATATAGGCTAAAGATGCATGGGGAAGTAAAATGTTGAAGCGCTTTTGCAGTAACCCGTTAGGTTGTTTAAACTAAGTCTGTACAAAATAGCAAGTAGATTAGCAGTACACCCTTGGCCTATGCCCATGCACAGCTAGGTAACCCATTCTTCGGTTACCCTGGCCTGTATCTCGTAGCGAAGCGAGTAGTCTAATGCTGTCAACAAGTCCTGAACCAGTGTTTCTCAAACTTTTATTCTATCGCCCCTTTTTCACTCTCGACATGTCGTTTTCGTCCCCCCAAGCCTGATAAAGCAAGCACAAGGTAGAATTTTATTTAAAGAAAGTATTGAATAGCTGAACCAAGCCATTTAAAGCTGAACTAAGGAATTGTATTACGACGCTAATATTACGTTCAGAATTCTTGTGAAACTGATCCAGGGCTGCGGAGCCGGAGCACCTGAGCTGGGCATTTTGCCTGGAGCCGGAGCTCAAATTAAAAATCAGAAGGATCCGGAGCTCAGTTCAAAATTTAGGACCGGAGCTGAAGCTATGGCCGTTTTAGAGGTAGCTCCGGATTCCTTCCTAGATACTAACGGTTTTTGCAGTTACTGTAGACTTGCGTGTGCTACTGTAGACTTGCGTGTGCTCTTTCTAGTACACTAAACGCGTATGCTACGACTTGCAACACCAGACTGCAACAATGGATCTGCAAGCCTTTGATGTTCCTTTGGTTTAGCAATCGCTAAGGCTGTGACATCGTAGCTGGCAGGCGTGGTGTTACTTGTTGCACAGTGGTTCTCAAACACTTTTCTAAGACCTGCATACAGCTCCCAAGCGTCTTTTGTGCGACTTTTAGCAATCTTTCTGTAACAGATTCCATTCGAATATGAGTTGATGATGCCTACTTCTTAGGCGAAATATACCCTGAAAGAGCTTAGAGTCTGATTCTTTGCTGGGAAAGGTTTCTTTTTGATAGACAATGTCTTTCAGTAACACTTCTAATATTTTGTATATCAGACTTCGTTAGTGCAATAAAACAAAACGTGTCAGTTGACTTGTGATGAGTTTTTTTGAGCGGCTCTCTAACAAAATCGTAGGTCTGGATTTGGCGTACTTCAGCGAAATGGTTGAGAACCATTGTTCTCAAACAAGAAAAACGTTAACCACCACTACATCTTACTTTCCAGTCAGAATGATCAAACCGGGTCTATGATAGTGTAGCGATCTAAAAATAACTGAGCTATAATGAGTAGTTATATAATAAAATACGCATAGCTTTTGTAGCTGTGTAGTCATGCTGCTAGCAGAGAGTATGATTAAGATATGATACTACTGCAGATTTAAGCGTGTAATGCACGGCACGCCATTGCAAAGTAGAAATTTTTATTAGAAACCATTAGGCTTACTAGCAAGGTTTACTAGATTATCGGCACAGATCATTAGGGAAACTATACATTTACAAGCAGTAGCTAACATGAAAGTTATAAATAATTGGTAGCGAACTACCATTGCTTTGGATAGCAGTACATTATCAGGAGGTTATAAAAATCAGTGTGAACAAATGCAGACTTTTCTTGAGGTTCTCATCTGTTGAAAAAAATATATGTTTTCAGCACGATAACCAATCTAACTTTCTCCTAAGCTTCGCGCGTTAAATTGTGCTTTACTCTGCGATTAATCACTGTTTATTATGAGTGCAAAAGATAAGAAATCAGAAGATTTCAGCTTTTTTTAAAAAGTCAAATGTGAATTTCTTGCTAGAAATCATACTGTCTTTGAACAAAGGGCTTTTAAACACACCTTCGCATTTGTGTTAACGCAAATGTGTGCATGTATGAAAGATCACATGAGAGTCGACTGTTTTGCGCTGTTTACATGGTTTGCCTTTGCCCGAGCAGTGCTGTTAGCTGGAATCGTCACGATTGCAACAGGCAAAGCACACAACCAGTGCAAACACTTGGTCAGTTGGGAGTGGTCGATGTTTAAATGCTCGGACACAAATCTATTTTTCCAAACAGCCATTTTCTTGATTCTGGTCGTAAGAAATAACAAAAGGTCCTCAGGCATTGACGGCAAAATCAGCGACTTCCTTTCCAGAAATTGTTTACATAACAGTTATCTTGAGTTACGTTTCTGCTTGTAACTATTCTTTGAATCGTCTGAGCCTGTGATTGTTGTTTTTTTCGCTGATTTCCTCATGGCAAGAGCGCTGCTTGTAAAAAGCTACCAGATTAAATTACTCAAAAAAGTTTGGTATATTCTCAAATTCTCACAGTTTTGTGTACTTGATTTAATTCATTTTCCATTCAACTTGTGGCACACCAAGATAATCAAAATATGAATGTGTGAAAACGACCAGGAGCCGGAGCCATGAAAAAGGAGAGCTCCGGAGCCGGACCCGCACTCATGAAAAGAAGAGCTCCTGAGCCTGAGCTGTGTCATTTTTACGACGGCTCCGGAGCACTGAAATAATTAATCCACACTATAGTCGGGTACATACAGGATCCAGAGTAAAAATTAAACGGATAAATTCATTCAGCAGAAACTTCAAACGATTGTGATAGCAAATTAAATTTTGCAAGAAACTAGGAAACTAGCAAGTCATAATAGTAGGCTATTGAAGTAAACTCAATGATCGATTAGTGGTTGAGCATTTTCGCCCCCTTTGCGTTTTTTCGCCCCCTTTGTTTTTTTCGCCCTCTTGCCCATCCAAATCGCCGCCAAGAGGGCGACTCCGCCCACTTTGAGAAACACTGTCCTAGACAAATTATAAATATAACACACATGCCGCTTTAAAATCAGTGAGAGAGGCTTGACGCAAAATTGCTATGTTGGACTAGAGCTGCACAAGGCTCAACTTCACCATTTTTAACTTTCTATAGAATGTGTGGTAAATACATCGCAGAATGATGCTAGCACTAAACGTGAAACTTCATATGGTTTAGTCTTACATTGGAGCTTACAGATTGACACCTCCAACATACTGACTTATACTGTACCTGCACTTTTCTCAGGCACTCCGGCGCTGGCAGTGTTTTAAAATACTAGTTAACCGCAAGTGAAATCAAGCGACATTATCAGGAAAATAAAAGAAATTAAAAACTGCACCTGGTTTAATTTATTGCGTTTCACTAACCAGCCGTTAAGCGCTTTTACCCTGAAGTGCTGTATCTTCAAACTGGTGGTTAAGAAAGTGTTACGGCGACTTCAACTTTTTCAGCAAACGCCTCGATTGTGCTTTGCCGCGACCGCTTGAATAACAGAAAGTTAGACTCCTTTTTATTTTTGCGTTTTTGATCAGAACTGAATAAAATAAACATGACGTGAAGCGCACGGAGGAAAATGATTCAGTTGAAAATTCTTAGTTGAAATTTTCATAGTTATAAACTTATTTTTAGACCGTAGGTTTCACTTTGACAATCGCATTTTCATTTGTATATTATGTAGGGTCGATAGTGCTAGAAGAAATGTTGCACACGTTTATCTGCGCTTAGGAGAATGGATTTGCTCAATCTGTGTCTGTGTGCGGGAACCGCTCACACTCAAGTTTTCTACTTCTAACGTTCAGCACGCCGAAATACTTTTTTGCTCCAACCAAAAGCATTGAAAGCCTTCAACCCGCTGAATTACATAAATGCTCATTTATGTCTTAAATAGTTTTACTTTTGTTGTTATAGTTTTACTTTTGTTGTTGTTCGTCTCCTGCTAATACTATGTTTTTGTACACAAGTCCAAGCTGCGCTTAAAGACAAGCAGATGTTTAAGGAAGTAAAAGAGAAAGAAACTGAAGATCTAAAGAACTTGATGGACGAAACTACCGAAACTTTGAAGTCTGAATTCGATACCAAAGTACGTATTGTGAACTGCAATCCTACAACCTTCTTTGCCAATATAACCTCCTCGTTTTCCTCGACTTTAGCCGCTCTTTTCTTATGTTCCTGGTTACCGAAACCCAAAACACAGCGAAACGTTGAATTTTGCAAAACGGTAAACCATATTTTGTGAAATATCTCAGAATCTGCATGCTGCATTGAAGTGCACTTTTTCATGAAAACTGCAGCTGTTTTGTTCCAAATTGCATGGCAACGCTCATGCGCCCAGATGGGCATACGCGCGTTGCTAGGCGATTTGAAATAAAACAGCTGTGCAGTTTACTTGAAAAACTCTACTGTCCTTTGATCTCAACATGGAAACTGTTGCTTAGCAATGTCACTGCTATTAAATATCACTACCGTAAAACGGCATTGGCTTTTGCTGCTGGGCACAGTTTCAGCATTTTATGTTCTGTATGCTGAGCTGCTGTTAAGCGAGAAACCCGCTAAACCTAGCCTACGTTTACGTGGCTGTTGCTTACAATTTGTTCACACCAGCACCAAATGAGCTTTGAAATAGCATTTGCTTTTTGTTTATTTTTTTTTATGTCTTTACATTTTTGCTACTGTGTGCTTGTTTCAATGCCAAACTCTGCGGCGTTCTGTTGCTGGCTTATGACACGTTTGCAAGACGACCAGACAACTAAACGTTGTGGTGGACCATCCTTACGCAGGAATAAATCGGTACCGGGATCTGAATGTCGCTGCAGAATGTCCGGTTTGCATTTACTTACAACAATTTTCAAGATTCTGTCTGCAGGGTAGTGGGATCTTTACAGGTGATAGCCTGTTGTATAAGCAGCTCGTAGAGATTTGAGTTCGAGTGTTTGAACAAGAATCTCAACAAAGAACTATATTACGATGTACAATCATCTAACATCCACGTACTTGGCGATGGTTCGCTTGGGCTCATCACGTCATGTTACAATGCTGCTTTTAAGATTTAACAAAAGTTGCTATTGGTGCCTTAGATATTCCGCCAGCGCACAAAGCTTATATCTCCTTACGTGTTCTAACAAACCTTTTCATCCTTAGAGCGTGTTACTTGTGGCTAGATTGCTGTCTCAATAAATCGCATTTGTGACTGTCTTCGTCAAACCGCGATGGCAACCTTCATTGTTTGTTTATATAGCCCAGGGCTAATTTAGGCCTCTCTTAGGTGAAAATAGAATTTTTTCAAATATTTTTCCCGAAGTTGTTCGAAAATTTGTACTTATTCAACGTTAGTCGCAATTTGAAAACTGTTGATGAGCAGCCAAATTTCCGAATAGACAATAGAGGCTACCCTCACAGAAAAATACAATCTAAACAAAAGGATTGTACCAAATTGCTCTCTGGATTTATTTCAATTGATTCAATGCTGCTGTTAGCAATTACTGTAGAGCATTTAGGGCAACCAGCAATAACTGTACAAAACTAAATTCAAAAAAATGTTCGTCAAACAAACTGAAAATTAAAAAAACTCGTAACTGTGATCTCGGTCATGTCTTATTTGAACCGCAGTATGTTACTTTGTAAAATTTTGGCTGACTTCACGGCCTACCCCGCATTGAAAGCCACTTACTGCAAATTTTTGTCGACGGAATATCCGTTTGCTGCAGATCCATGACTTGATGGCGGAAACTGAGCGCGAGAAATACGAACTGCAAAAGTCGCACACGCGAAACATACAGGAGCTCTTGGACGACACCAACCGGCGACTGGCGGCAATGGAGGACGAGTACAATTCGCAGACGCAGGCAACTGTAAGTGCGTAGTAAGATCAGGAGGCAGCTATTGAGATTGATCGTGCTTACTGAGAAGCCAACTGGAAGTCAACGCAAAGTTTTATATTTCGCAGCAAATGAGCGCTCAAATAGGAATTATGCCAGCACTGCATTTTTCTTTCCTGCCGTCATATTGGAATAATTTATTACGTAGCTGAGTGATTTGCGCTTTTTCGATAAGAAAATTCTCGTGGGACATTGATAAGATTTTTCTTGTGAACTTTACTACCTTGTTACTGTTGCAGGTGAAGAATTAAGGTCAGATTAGCTTGGGGCACAAAAAGGCTAGTACAAAAACGGCAGGGTCGCATTGGTGGACCACTTTACACCGTTCATACACCAACCGTGGCGACTGCCGCACATAAAATTGGCATTTAGCAGTATCGTACGGCGGTTGCTGTTTCTACATGCATACCCACATAAACCCCCTATAAACAACATCTCAAAGTTCTGGACTGTTGCCGACATGCTCTTGGTCTCTGATGGCGTTTCTCTCTGAAGCTAACCAGATCTATTTTTTCCGTTGCTAGCAGCGCAACACATGCCATGGGGTTGTAAGCGGTGGTTCCGTTCAAGCCTGCTGGTTATTAGATTTCGTCCCCTAGAAATGACCGCGCCTAAAAAAATAGCTTCTAAGAAGATGGGGGCATTGATATTTTTGTTGATCGACCCAAACCTACCCTTTATTCAAACCAGAATATTACTTAAAGAAACAATTTTTCGTGTCGTGTTATTTTTAGTGGAAATGGCAGAATAGTAGCAAACTGCAGGTTGGCAGTTGCGTGCGCGTACCGCAGCTTCAATCACACCAACGAGTTGAAAAGCAGTTGCAATTCAACTTTCCGCCAATAGCGTATTCTTTCAGGGGTGGCCACCAGGGTTGCGGAGTCGGAGGAAAAATATCAAACTCCGACTCCGTAACATCAAAGGAATGAATTTTGGCTGTTGAAATCAATGGAAATCGTGGACACAGCAAGAAATATCTGTTTCAACAAAAGTTTCAACAGAAATTATACCATTTCAACAGAAATTGTACCATTTCAACAGGAATTCTCAATTTAGGAGTGCGATGTAAAAATGGTCCAATCGGACTTCCGGAGTCGGACAAAGAAATCTGACTCCCAGTGTTGTTAGGAATCCGACTTCACCCAAAAACCTCCGACTCCTGACGACTCCGGCTCCGACCCTGGTGGCCACTGGCCAAAAGGATTTTTTCAAGGGCGGGGGTGGGGGGGGGCAACAGTGGTGAAATTGCATTTTACGAACTCGAAACTAAGAGAACAACCTTCTATCAAATTTCAAAATCCGGGGGGCCTTGAGCCCCTGTCACCCCCTTCCGACGCCCATGGTTGATTTATAGTTTATTTCTGCATAGAGCTTCAAATAAAGAGTTTCCATGTGGAAAAAATTAAGAAGTAACGGGTGTCGCTTGCCAAAGTCTCAATGATGTAATGAGTGTCAACTATTAAATCTGGCGCGAAACAAAAGCTCTACGACAAACCGAGTGACAGTTGCTCGACCACAACACAGCATGGAAGTTCGAGCGCCCTTTCTTTCGAAAGTCGAAGTGTGATTGAATGACGCTATGAATTGATTGTTTCTGATGCGTCCACCGCTGTTAAATACTTGTGAACTCACGAGCAGCGATCAATCACGTGTAATCGGATTACGGTCTTGCGCAGCAAACGGGTTTGTGTTCTTGTTCCAAAACGTCTTGTCTTGGTAATGTTGTGCGCGGAAGCGTTTTCGCGGCGAAGCTTAACAAGGTGACGTCTCACTTAGAAATTGATCGTCACGGAACTCGAAAGCCGCGTCAGTCAGCTGACACAGGAGGCTGAGGCTTCGTCGAGCGCTCGGCAAGCGGTTCTGGCTGAAAAGCAGCAGATCGCTATCGATCGAGACCGATTTCAAGCTGACCTCAAAACATCCGAGGAGAGGTTGGTGTTTTGTCGAATGCTGCGGTATTTTCTTTCAAAACTTGCTAGTTATTGGTTTTCACGTCCGAAGCAGTTGTCACAATTACGATCGTCCGTGTTTTCGATCTTCCTGAAAGCTTCCCGTGTTTCAGTTGGAAAACAAGACCCTGCGAATCAATGTGTGCGCATCCCCAAGTGCGGTTTTTGAGGTTTTGTTACTTGATAAAAGGATTTTGAAAAGACGCTCTATCATCTGCTTCACACACTTGTAGTGGAAATTAAGCGAGCTAAAATTTTGATTTGCCCAATTAACGTATTGCATTAATCGTTTCGTAAAAGAACAGCTTTGTTCGTTCTAAAAACTGCTGTGCGGTTAATTTCACTTCAGCGTGAATTTTTCACCGGTTTTCCTGTGAGAATCTGATGGGTTTGCACAGTCTATCATTCGTGTTTGCCTCTCCTGCTCGATCGATGTCTTTATATAAAACTGCTAGCAACGACCTCTGACCTCGCTGCTAAGCAGGTGGTGCGGCGACGTCGTCACTGAAACTGGGTGAGGACGAGCGCACCGGTGGACAATGCATTCGTTCTATTTGTTATTTGCAATCGTAAAGGTTCTCCACAATTTTTTTCAAACAGTCGAGTGCGCGAAGGAAGTGTTGGAATTATGGTATTTCTGTGCCTTGTTTTGTCAAAATTTCTGTAAGAAGAGGCGAAAGCTCTGACTTTGACTCTTTGGAAACGTTGCCGTAACGTAAGGATTGCTGCTCAGGTGCGCCGCCTTACTGAAAGAACTAAAGCAGCAAAAAGAAGAATGGTCTGCTTCGAGTAAATCGACTAGTAACAAACTTGAAGCAAACATTGAGTTTTTGAAACAAGAGAATGCGGTAATCGCTTCCAAGGTAAGTTTACAAAGCACTGCATTAGTTTTAATGTCATACACACGGCAGGAGATTCCAAAAAACACCCTGTAGTGTACATCTTTGTTTTTGAAATCTCCTGCCGTGTCGTGTATTCTTTGTGCAAAAAGTTCACAAGAACAAAAGGTTCGCGAATTTCAAATCCGTGTGGTTCTTTGAGTGACTTCCCAGAAGATTTTAAAATTTTGGTCACCGTTGTCCAATCCACAACCATTTTCTATTGGGGACCATATGCTGTCAGAATATCATCTATGCAGTACGTAAAAGCACCAAATAACTGTTAAAAAATATGCTTGTCAACAGTACCAAGAAACCGTTCGAGATTTAGAAGATCAAGTTCAGGCCTTGAGACATTCTGTACAGGATGCTGAACAGCAAAGGCAACGCGAGCTGAGAGTGGGTTTGAGGGTTCTTGGTGCTTCGTTACATGTGACTCCTTTGCCGAATGTAAAAAGCGCGTGTGAGAAAAACAAACCTCGTGTGAACAGTGATGGTTACGGGTATTCTTGATTGTAAAGATTTTTCTTAAATTGTTGTCCTGACTTCAACATGTTCTATTTGAAACAGTGTCGCTTTCGCAAAGGTTTTGTAAGCCACCGAGAAGTAATCCACCGACTCCCGAATCTCCGCATTCGTTCCTTCGCAGCTTCTACAGCAAAATATTCGGAAAAAATTTGTCACTTGCTTAACTTGACGTGCTTAAGTAACCTGTACAGTAGTTGTGAGTATATACTGTAGAACCATCACCGAAAGCACTCGCGATGTACCATATAGGTCGTTTTAAATGGTCGGCTTTGCTGACTATTTCTGCAACCTGTTTTGTGTGAAGCGTTCCTGTAGCATTGCTCTGGAAACTAATTAAGGAAGAATCCCTCGCATTTTTGTGCTGTCTTGGTATAACGAAGATACGTGTTGAGTCGTAATTTCATGAATTTTCATGCAATAGTTGCTTTGATGAAATTTTAATCCAAGCCAAATTTTCTGTGACATCTTAACATTTCAGATCGTATCAATATTCGTCTAGGTTGTTGTGGACATGTGCTTCAGTTGTGATTTTCTTTTCTGAATGGTAAAAATCACGCTTGCTCGCCCTGTTCTAGCCTTCCTCCACTTCCCTGTCTGAATTACTTGTACTCTCATGTTCGTTCGCTGTGTGTGTGTTATCAGGAAAAAGAATCGCTTCATCAACAGGACATCATGAGCATGCAGCATTTGCATGACAAGCAGATCCATAATATCAAAAGCGAATGGGAACATGACAAGATGCAATCCAACCGGGCCATAAAGTCCCTTGAAGACCTTATCAAGTAACAACTAGCCTTCTGTTGATTCTTGCTAACAAGCAATTCTTTCTTTACGGCAGAGGTTTTGAAATAGTTGTCAAAACAAAAAACTTCTGCTGACCTACTATATTCTGGTTTTGCCACAAACTGTGTTTTCGACATTGATTTATTTTGTATCAAAAAGTTTTCAAAATGCTGCTCTGAAGAAAAACGACTTTTATTGAAAGCAAAAGTGACGGCTTTGTCGTTTCGTTTTTTTTAGTGCTTGATTTAATAGATCGCTGCATTTCCTTAGTTTCTAAACCACGCACGAAAAATTCCTTGAATGATTCACTTTCCGCACAGGGATAAAGATGAACAAATAGTTCGAATGACAGTCGCACAGAAGCAGTCAGGCATGCAAGCGGAACAAGCAATTGAAAGCTATAAAAAGCAGGTACACAGGCTCTTGTACGAACGGAAGCAATGAAACGCGCTTTGAATGACCTGGAATACATCTTTTACCTTCCCAGTAAACTTTGTAATAATTTCTCATTTGCGATTCGCTCTCAAAATAATTTAAAAAAGTGTAGTCCCAACAGCAACAAAAACCTTGTTAATCTGGAGCACAAGCGCTAACGTAATATTTTAAGACGTATGGTAACGTCTCGATGAAGATATTGGTGCGTGCTGTCTTTTTCTTGATAGCGTTTAGCAGCAGGTCCCCGCCTGAAACGCGCCTCCTCCCCGGTCCCCGACGTTTCATGCTGCTTTTGTACAAGTAGCGCTGTCCGGGGCCTGCGCAGCGCTTCAGTCGAGAGAAACGTGTTTGAAATGATCAGGTCAACGACGCCCAGCAGAAAGTCTACGCCGACATGAGAGCACAGCTCGAGAAGATGGAGTCCGACTTGGAACAGAGCAAGCAATCGCGGGACAAGCTGCAGGAAGAGTTCAGGAAGCAACTGGACGATGGGAAGGAACGCCACCAGGAAGAGGTGCGTGCTCGAAGTCAAAGCTGAAGTTTTTTTCTACTCTGCAACACTGAAAAAGAGAACGTCGATGTCTCTTTGCATCACTGCTGCCACCTATCGCAAATGTTATTCATTTGCAATACCGATTTACTTCGCATTAAGCAACGTCTGGGATTTCGATCTTGCAGTCTGTTTTCGCAGTTCCGCCTTCTGAAGCTTACTATCGCCTTTTGCAATTAGTTTATATCACGGGGACTCTATCCCCTGATTTTATTCTTGTATGAGAATGCGGCCACCTCAAGCTCCGTTGCTGTGCGACTAGCCTATGCATGGAGAAACGTTTCAGGGCCAAAATTTGATGCCAATAATTTTCAGCTGACCGAAGCTCGACTCATGTTCGAACACGAGAAGGGAGTGTTAACTCAACGTTTCGCGGCCGAACGCGATCATCTCGTGCGTTCGTACGAAAACCAGCTTTCCTCAGCAGAGGCGCGATTGCGGGATGCTTTGGAGGAACAGGAGAAGATCGCTGAGGAGCGAAGGATGCAGCATCAGGAGGTTGAGCCTGTAGTTTAGACATGTCGTTGTTGATAATTCGCTTTTGTAAGCTTCGTTGTGTAATTTGACATCTTGCATTTTGCGAATGCATAGACGCAGCCAGGTGGGACAAATTTCTAGCGTGTCTTGTTATTTTGTGCTTGGAGACACAGTGCCCCAAACAAAATAATATTGCTCGCTTATGTCAAAAGGTTTGACCCCACAAAAAAATTGGACTGGCTACGCCACTGTGCAAATCCCTGTCTGTTGAAAACTTTCGAACGCTTTGCCTGCGCGAGATTAGTTTATTTTCCGTTTTCGTGTTTTTCTCATTTTCCTCTCTCAGTGCTCTGAAAATGTCGTTTTTGTCGAACTGGAATCGTTTTCTCTTGACTGAAAACCGAAAAGGTTACTAAGTTCTTTTCGCTGGTAACACTTGTTCAATTCTGCAATTCTTCACAGTAAGCCGCAAAATATTCCTAAATAAAGAACTGTTATTCCAGTAAAACAGTTTTCTTCGTTTCGACTGCTCGTAAGACTTCCCATAGTACGACTTTCCAACGCAAATCGAAGACGATGTATGCAACATAGTTTTTGATCCACTGCAGTCTGCCTACCAGAGATGTGCAGATCTGTCGTTTTTGCAATGCTGATCCGATCCTATAGGAAACGATCAGATCCAGTCCGCCGCTGACCCGTAAAGTTTTCTGATTTTCCGCATCCCGTCCTGTTACGCGGACAAGTTACATTAAATAAACTACCACTGGGTTCGTTTTTCAGACCTGGAAAAAGTACTCTTGAAAATACTGTACATACATTTGTTGCTGTTATATTTCTTAAGATGTTTGTGGAGACGAGTTGTTCCACTTGTGCTAAAATATGAGCAGGCATTTCTGCATCTCCTGTTCTCTGATCACAAGTTTGCACAAAAGCTTCCAAATATCGCTTTTTCCTGTAAATAACTACTCTGTGCACCTGCCCTCTTTTAAAGCAGATTTTATCTCCTCGAATTCCGAACCAGTCGTCATTATGACTTCACAAAAACTTCTCTGCTAGCCTCATGATCCACAGTAAAAGTTCATTCTGAACAGAATTTTAAATACAGCAGTTTCAACGGTAGCTCTGATTCCACATTTTAATAGGCTACCGCTTGATGAGGAAAATTTGTGTGTTATAACGTGCCGACTGCAGACATGCATAGGGCTTTCTGTGCGCGGCCTCAATCTCTAGTCTTCACACAAAGCATAGTAAATAAACACGACGTTTCTTATATACTGTATATGCAGACGATACTTTTTATTTATTTTGGATTACATCCCTCCAAGAATTATCAACTGGTTCCTTCAAAACTTGGGGCCATTTTGAATGTTGTAGCTCTTAGGATAGACTCCATTTTGCTGAAATTTGAACTGTATTAAGTGCGAGGACATACTGTTCACCCTCGGCGCTTCAATCACAGCCTTTGAAAAAGAGTTGATTAAAATTGGAAATCTTATCTTACCTGCCGTCACATCCATGAAAATCACCTGAATTATATTCAGATGAGCACCCGACCATGGCCAGACACGTTGCTGACATCACTGGCTCATGCAACTTGGTCTGAGAAATATACAGGCCGCCTTTTGATGTTTCTCACTGACTATGCATGAAAAAAACAGGTGTTATTCATCAAAATTTTGTAACTGCTTGCTTTATCACATTTCTCCCGGTCAACTTGCACCTTTGCCATTTTTCAAATTTCAGCAACTCGATTGCTTAGTTAGTCGAACCCGGAAAATTTAGCAATTCTCTCCCATTATTGAAGAACTCTAGCTTCCACTAGAGTTCAGAACAATATTTAAACAATTTGTGTAGTTAATTTCAGAGCGTTTTTTTAACTGCTCTGTCATCAATCGGGATCATAATTCGCATGAGTAATCCTTGCAGATCACTTCCAACTCGAAAGATAGAAAAATCATCACTTGGTCTCATAGGTTCTTGCAGCGTCATCAGCACTGAGCGTAACTAACAACAAGATTCCTGAAATCGAAAACGATGAAAAATTCGCTTTATTTAAACACGTGCTGATAACATATTTGTTTTAAAGAGTCTTTATGCAAAGAGATTAGTTTTGTTTTGAGTGTGTTTAGCTCTTTCTTTTTTATTATATTTGCATTTGTTGTTTCTCGACACAAAAGCGCTGTAGTTTTCATGTCCCTTAGTTTTATTACAAAGCGCCCTGAAACAAACTTCATATGCATGAGTTGCTTGTTTATTAATTTTCTGATCATTTGATCAGCCATTTTTGGCTCTATTTCACGAGGTTGCATCCGACGTGTTTTCTTTCCGTTTTTGAAAGTTTTGCAGTTGTATTGCACGCCTGGTTAAGAGCAAACAAGAAAAGTCGCGGTTTCATTTTTCCGGGGACGACCAGTCATCTTTATCTGATTTCTTTCCATCAGGTCGTTTCGGGACTAGAACAGCAAATTCGCGATTTGCGGGAAGAAGTCGTGGCTGCCAACGCGCTGCGCCGTCAGCAGCTGGTCGAGCTCGGTCTTCTGCGTGAAGAGGAACGTCAGAAAGCGTCACGTGACCACGACGCGTCCGTAGCGAAGCTTGAAACGGAGATTGATCGACAGAGAATGGAGATGCACCAGCAGCATGCGGCCGAGCTGGAGAGACAAGCACAGAAGGTGTGAATGCCGAACATGAGTGACATTACACGAAGAGTAGCGGACAAGTTGTAATCGTCAGTGCCAGGCAGGCTTCCCATTTACGTTGTCGTGCGAACCGCATGTACCTACATGGTGCCACCGGCAGGAACCAGGTTCTATCCGTTGGTCGAAGACTGGCCCGTTGGTGGTTTGTTGCAGTTTGCATCAGGGTTGCGGAGTCGGAGGTAAAATGTCCGACTCCGACTTTTCCGACTCCGACCTTTCCAAAATATCCGACTCCTTAACATTAAGTGAATGGAGTTTGACTGTCAAGAATGTTGCAGCAGCTAGGAATCAATGGAAATCGTGGTACACAGCAATAATTCTCTGTTTCAACAAAAGTTTCATAAGAAATTGTACCGTTTCAACAGGAATTCCCAATTTAGGAGTGTGATGTAAAAATGATCCAATTGGACTTCCGGAATCGGACAAAAAATCCGACTCCCACTCCGAGTGTTGTTAGAAATCCGACTCCACCCAATAACCTCCGACTCCGCAACCCTGGTTTGCATGGGATGGTCAGAGAGCACATAGATCAGTTTTTAAGATGTCAATTGGTTGTTTACATTTTTTGTTAAAATACACGTATGCAAGACGTCCGAATCACCTCACATCGCTTTCAAACGGGAACAGTGAAGACGTGTGGTGTCTGTAGAAACGAGTGTTTACTTAACATCGTTCTGTTCGGCTTTAAAAGAAAACACTTTCGTGTTTGAAGGCGAAGAGTCGTCTGGAGCAGATCGAGTGCGACTACAAGCAGCAGCTCGACAGGGCAATGGAGAGGATCGCTGATGCTCAGAAAAAGGAAGTTGATCTGCGGGAACAAATCAACGCCATCCAGAAGGAGGCAGAGGAAGAGTACGTGAAAAATACGGCGAGATTGGATGAAGAACAAACCCGACTGAGAAACCAAGTCAATACAACCCTTATAGTGAGTTATGGACTTTTCGTTGTGGAATGATCACGACATGGTAGGTTAACGTGATACTTTTCAGTCACCTTATCTTCCGGGTAAGAATTCAGCATCCCATCGATGCATTGCGACTCTGTCGACAACGGAGTGAACAATTTTCTCTTTGCAGAGTGCCCAGGTCGAGCTTGAAAATGAGCGGGAGCAAAATCGTCTCTTGCAGCGTCAACTTCACAAAGTTGAATTCGATCTCAGGGAGGAGGTTAGAAGCCTCTAACGGGTGTTCAGATGGTTTTCTTGCGATTTCTTTTGAAGCGTAACACTGTAAACTTTTTGCATGATCTTTAATCATTTTAGCATCGTACCGATTGCCCAACCTTAAATTTGGAAGTTGCTTTTTCATCACCAACTGTTTTTGTTTACAAAGGACTTCATGGTGTTTTATTTACAAGCGATATTGCGTCAACTGACGTTGTAAGTCAATAAGCAGACAAAGCTGAACGTCATAAAAACAGCGCCTAAGAACAACCTATCCTTGGCTTAGGCCAGTGGTTCCCAAACTTTTTCGAGTCATTACCCAAATCGAGGTAGCGATTATCTCTTATTACCCTCAATATTTCGCAGTGATCGCTCATAATACAGAACAACATTGTGATTTTGGTTCCGCGTTACCCCCCAAGGAATCGCATATTACCCCCGGGGGGTAATTTACCCCCAGTTTGGGAACCACTGGCTTAGGCATAAATAGTGACCATACTGTCAACTCAGTATTTTACTGAAAGTAGCTTTGCTCCGTTCTAAGCAGTCTGAATCCCGCTTGTACTATAATCGGAGCAGCAGCCTTTGCGTACTCAGTGAGCCATCAATTCCAAGTCAGAGTATACACCGAACTTTCGATTTTTTGTGATGAAATAATGTATCGCGTCATTTGTGCCCGCTCCAACTTTATTCACTACTCAGGAAACCTTCCAGCTCACTGGGCAGCAGTTATATAAACGTAGGGTTGCGCCCAACTTGCAACATTTTGAAAAAAGTATGCCCTCTTAGTCACGTTGTCTGTTTTGTTTGTTCTTTGTCAGTTTGTAATGATGCATTCGACTTTGTCCTGCCGCAGCATACATGCTATGAAAAGAGTTGAATAATTCACTATTGGTATGGAAGGTGGACAGTAGCTCAGACATTGGTGGCGTTGTCTTTGGAGATTTGACGACAAGTCGAGTTTTCAGCGACCTGCAATTAGTCGAAGTGAAAGCTATTAATGGTCAATTTGATAGAAAAGAATCAGCAGAGAGACAAACATACAAACTCAGTCACCGCAACGTGAATTCTGTCGCCTGCATTTGGCATTAATGCTTTCGCTTGTATTTCAGATTACGCGCGTAAAGCTACAATACGAGGAGCGCATGAAGGGTTTGTTGCCCAAAGCAATGCGCGATGATTTGGAGGAAACTATATCGAGCCTTCGATCACAGGTATCGGGATTGTGCATCGTAGTTCACCAGGCTGACCTGTTGCTTTTGTGCCGGTGAGGTATGAATATTTGAAAAGAAATATTGACTTCAAATTCGCGATTTCACTTTCGCATGTCGCAAGTGAGGCGAACTCTACCACAATTTTGATGGTTGACGTAAATTTTTGCAATCCGTGTTTCTGTGAAAAGCTGCCAGGGAGGAAAATCTTCAAGTATTTCAGATAAAAAAGTTCATGGCTGACACAGATATTAAGTCGGTGCTATTTTGCTTATTCATTATTGCTCTTTCATTTTGACGCGATCTTGAAAAGAATTTTGCTCTAAAATAATTCTTGCAAAACAAGAAAGTGGTCCAGAAGTCTCATGACAAAACACAAACCGGTCAGCGTGCTGCACATTTCAGTAGGTATCTCCGAAACTTCCAAATTTTTAGCCCTTTTGCCAATTCTGCTTAAGTCGATAAATGAAGGAGCCCCCCCCTTCTATTGCTCGATGCATCGATTGAACCCTTTTATACTTTTCATTACCACCGAACAGTGGTATGCGCATATATCTACGGCAGTGTACGCACTCAATAAATTCTACCCAAGTTCCTGTCCGTCGCATTGTTTTCTTGAAAACACCTGGTTTTATTGACCTTTTATGTCTGCAGGTCAAATCACTCCAACAGAGAGTTGAAGTTCTGCACGATGAGGCGGAGTCGGAGCGTCTGCATTCCGCCAGGACATTACGTGATTCACCTGTATTATGACGTCACGTTACTGCTGCTCGCGTGAGATTAGCTTTTGAGCGTATTTTCGCCTGAGTCTTATGCTGTGCGTACCCTGAAGTGTACTTGGCAACATTTACATAAATATATTACACGTGCCTTTCGACCAGGAGTGTTGCAGTTTATTGGTGAGGTTGTCAACCCTTTAACGACCACCGGAGCCAATTAATTGGCTCGAGTTTGTTTTGTTATAACTCGCTAGCTGCTGCAGCTAGAGAGGTGTTCAAACCCTCTCCGGATTCAGCAAGTCTAGTAGTTTCGAG
>Ga0210059_1001336_pt1 | contig 36738 bp, 29 predicted proteins | sample Ectturendosymbi2_FD_188042 | JGI IMG/M metagenome (GOLD analysis project Ga0210059, IMG submission 188042) | Ecteinascidia turbinata endosymbiont from Florida, USA - Sample 2 (SPAdes) (version 2) | ecosystem: Host-associated > Tunicates > Ascidians > Unclassified | place: Key West, Florida... | reverse complement strand
CGGATATAAGAGTCGCAAGGTCGATGTCTTCATCTGCAACAAAAGCAGAGATGTGGTTGGCAGCCGCTGCTGTATGAATTGCTACTAGCAATGCTGTTGTTTCGTAACGAACTACCGTTTTTCGTCATTTCCTTTTCCAACTGCAGTTTGTGTTGAGCGTATTCGTGTATTCTTTCTTCGATCGTGCCCTTCGCTATGAGTTTGATCACTTTCACAGTTCTGCGAGGAACTTATTTCGTTAAATAAATTGAAGCGATTCGCCGTTCCAACATGTTAAGTGCTGTCTCAAGACTTCGTTCTACAAAGCTTTGACAAACACAAAAAATGCCAAGTCACAAGGGACTCGAACGTTTTTGAAAAATAACGACTCGTAACCGTACGTTCTACACAGCCAACCAACCAACAATATATTTTCCTCACTGTTTTTGACCAACTCTATGGCACCGATCTTCAGCTTGCTTGTCGTTGTAAGGGTTGCAATCGATATCGTGCAATATGACGACGCTAGCGGACGTCAGATTGATTCCCAGACCTCCTGCCTTCGTCGAAAGAATGAAGACGAAGTACGACTCGTCGTTGTTGAACGTGTCTATCAATCCGATCCTGCAATCGCAGACGCGCGCATTTTAGAACAGCGGCACACAATTAGACCAGGCAACGGCTAAAACTACGTAAAGGAACCAAACCCTTTGCGCCGCTAGTTAGTGGCTGCAGCTTTTTACAACAGAAACCGTCACAGAGCAACTGACGGGGAGCAAGGGTGCGAACCGCCCCCCCCATCCTGTAAGGATAAACGTGAAAACTGGGCCCCCGTTTAGCGTATATTTTGAATTCGTTTGGTTTTCAGTAGGTTGTTATTTTATAACGTTTTTCGGAGTGTTTACTGGTGATTTCGGGTTTTAGTGTAGACATCAATATCTGGATTGACCATCATTTCTCAACTTTTTAGAGTGTTGGTAGTGGGCTCCCTACAGCTAAGATTACCCCTGGCTTAAACCTCTAGTTACGCCACTGATATTAAGGTATAAGGTGCAGTAATGAGACCAAAGGCTGTATGTTAACAAGGAGGCATTACTATCCTAACTGGGCCTATAACAGGATAGTACTTTTTTGGCCGAGGTTCTGCGGCCATCATCATTCAGCACCATTGCTGCCAGGCCAACTCGACGTATACTAAATGCAAAGCCACATGTTGAAGTTTGTCAAAATAACCTTTCAGTCATTGGCGTGGAGCCATCAAGCCTTAAATATTTGTGATGGCGGTGTTTCAGGTATGCTTCCATGATGTCCATCATCATCGTGAACTGACTGAAGATTAAACATCGTCTTCCCTGAAAAGCATAAAAATGCCACAAACTCACGCTTTCAACTGACTCCACTTATCCAATAATATAACTTTCCTAAACGCGCAAGCTAGAAATTCAAAGAGTGATTTTACTCCAGCGAAATTACGACCGTCACCGCCATACTACACCATTGCTCGAAGGTCACTAATGCCTCTGTGGTTACTTTCAACGTCACTACTAATACACATATGGACACGGCAAGTAACGCTTTGTAGGCGGCGATTAAAGGCGTAGACGCTGCTGAGCGTGCACGTGCCTGCCATGCATAACAATACACGCGGTGAGTGCGGCAAGTACATTGCGATACTCGCCACAGTTTAACCAAAACTCGAAGCAGTAATCAGCTGTGAGCTGCAGACAAAACCTGGTTGCATAAAAATGGTTGCGCGAATGGTGGGCGGAACGGGGGAAGGGGCGAGATACAAACGCCCCCACCATGTCCGTGCATTTTTTTATTTTGTTAAAATTTTGCCAAGCACCTGACTGTCGATAAGGCAAGCTTATTTTTCTATAAACCTTGCTGCGCGGTTATACCGTTGTACGCGTGTCCTGTGCGCTGTTAAACTTTAAAATGTCCCGCAATAACAACCACATGCTAACTGGCGCAAGTAGTTGGCGCCCAGAGTCTAAGAATACAAACGGATATGACGAGAACGTTTTTGATTTAGAAACTATCGGTATTACTTGAAAATCGGTCTTGTTCGCGCAAATAGGGACTTTTTATCGAAGGTTTGCTGAAAAAATATGAAAAACCATATCACAGAGAATGTAGATGCGGTGTCGAATTTCGATCTTTTTAATAATCGTACGAAAAAGGCATTCCAGGTTGGAATAATCACCGATGACATCACACAATCAACAAATCAATCATGATCTTGGAAGTACGCCCTAAATCGCCGACCCCCACTATAAAATTCGTTCCGCCGACCCCAGTTCTGCATCATTCAAAAGTCTGTTTGCAACAAGTCGCTGCAGGACAGGGGAAGAGCAGTTCCAGGGTTTGAAACGTGTGGCGGGTAATTTTCGGCCGAAAAAAGAGACCAGAGCGCGAGCGGCTAGCTTCGTGGCCGCCTGTGCGGGCCAGGAAAAATTGTGAGAAATTGTGACCCCTCCCCCTAGGTTTCTTTCCGTATCATGTACACTGGCACCGAGTCAGCTGAGCAAAGCAGTATAGTTTGCACGCAAGTATAACCTCGTTGGCAATTTCCGGCAGTATTTTGTCCAGTTGCAGGAACTTTCCCGACTCGTAGATCTGCTCCTTCGCAAGCTTGAAGTTGGACAGCAGGCGTCGCTCGAGGCAGAAGTTGTGGAGCTCGAAGTCCGACATCACTTCCATGTCCTCGACGAGGTATTTCTGGTCGGAGTCCATGAACTCGACGTCCTTCGCGCGAACGCAATTAGAAAAGTCAGCGAGAGAGAGCACTCTTTATGACGTCACGAAGAGGCTTATTTCGCGGCGTCGGCGACACCGGTAAGAGGTACTTTTCAAAACAGCCTTCTCGGTCAAACGGGCCAGCAACGATTTTTTAATTTTGAAAAAGTGGCGAGAACGCAAGTGTCACAAAACCATTAAAAGCAAATAACCGATCTGAATTTGCAAAATGTCACCGTAATGAATTTGTCGAGATTTTAAAGTGCTCTTCTATAGGTATTCATATATTGATCCACAAAAATGCCCGACTTCTACGAACATTTTTCAACTCGACCGCCATTTGCGCCAGTGTTGTCATGGTGAAGAGCTCGCGTCGCAATAAAGGATGATTGGCAACTTTCCGCAGCTCCATGAAAACGCTTCGTAGTTCGGATTTAGGCACTGTGCACAAAACAACGGATGACGCCGAAAGATGTCAGGGTCAGGCTGATCAAGGAGCATTTTTTGGCAACTCCGAGGAAAAAAAAGAAACGAACTGTATGGCCCCTCTTTTATCGCACGCACGCATCCTACAAAAATTTAAACTCTTCCCGACCTTTCCGCTTCTCGTCGTTCAGAAAGGAAAAAGGGGGAACTGTGACGTAAAACAAACAACTGAACGACCAACAAAAGTAAATACGCTGATTAAGGAATTTCGCCCGCCGGAAAGCCGTGAACGAATAATTACTGCAACAGACACCCGAGTAGTCTCCCGTCATCCAATCCTCATAAAACCCGGCACGCCACTTTGCAACCTGTGAGATCCCACTCGGAACAAGCTTATGCAACCGGTGCATATCTTACCCTTTTCGTGCGGATGTTGCCACTTCCGCTTACAAATTGGCTCCAAGATAATTTTTGAAAAACGAAAAGTATCAAGTTCCGTTCACAACTGTGTGGTTTTGACAAAACGCAGTGAAGCGCATAAACCTTTAACTCAATTTACGCAGCTTGAACACCGGCTTAGCAGCGAACACCGGCTTAGCAGCAAGCAGAGGTACTCTGAAATGGGTAGAAAAAAGCTTGCGACCAGTCGGACGGTCAAGGGCCGCGACTGGATTGGCATGCTTACCTAGTTATAAGCTGACTGATCAGAGTAGCGATCTGACTTTCACAGGAAGTAGCGTGTACCGGTCCACGCCCTTTTCCACCCTGCAGGTACTTTTGATACAAGCGAAAGCGCTATCAACTAAAACTAAAACCTCCATTGGTCGCGCAATTCAAACATTCCTTACGTGCTTGTTTCAAAACGCGAGTTTTGAGCGTAGTTTTGACTTTTTCGTAGAGCGCGGCCTGATTTGGATTAAGTGGACAAAAGACGACCTCCTCTTCTTTTGACGGCAGTTGATGCAAGACGTCTTGCTTTAACCTGCAATAAAACGCCGGTACTTTTGCACAGTGACTTTGAGCACATCTCTGATGAACAAAACCCTACTGGCGCACGGCTCATACGTGATGCAAGCTTGGCACGAAGCGCAACTGTCAAGACCTCGAATAAATTGCAAACTGAACTAATGAGCGCAATAGCATCTTGCACAAACCGATCCTTGTCGGATTGAACGTTCACCAGTTGGCGGATAAAACTGCTCTCACCCCCCCAAAAAAACACGTCACACTATAACAAAAAATTCCAAGCATCATCACCACATGAAAAGAACTCCGCTCGCTTTCAGCAATCTGAGAAGCCTCAACGTTTTGACGGCAGCCGAGAAATAAAGAAGCATGATTAACAAAAGAGGGTCAACGTTTCCGACAGAAAGGACTTCTTAAAAATGATTCACTGTCTTTCAAACATGTTTTGTGCGCTCACCGTGGGGAAATAAAAATATTCAGGACGAAGATTTAATAAGTCTTGCCTGTTGAAGGGGCCAAGATATACCTAGGTAGACTAGGCCTCGGCGCCCCCCTCAATGCAACTGCATCCTCACCACCGCTCCGTTGGGCATCACGCAACACTTTACTTCATTGTGAATAAGTGCTATGACCTTCTTTATTTGCATCGACGAAAGAACCCGAAGAGCAAGGCAAACAAGGTCGTACCTTCGCAAAACGAAGGGCTGCATGATTTGCTTGGCGTGCTCGATCCTCTTCTTCGAAAACGAACTCGAAGTTTCTTGGTTCGACTGAGAAACAGGACGAGTCACAAACACTTTACTTAGTAATTATAACGTCACGACTCAATTTTCGTAATATTTGCTAGGATACACTTTCCAGAGAAAAAAAAACGACGATTGGCGGAGTCACGCATGACATCACGTGCACACGAAGCGGAACGACGCCTTTTGTTGAAAGGCAAAACACGCGGTTCTTTGTTGCTTGAGACGGGATCTGACGACTTCGCCCGAGTCGATGCTCTCTCGTAGCGAAGTGAAGCATACCAGCAACACAGGAATGGTAGTTACACCGGTTGAATAGGCTAGCAATTACAGGGCGTTCGCAACATCGACGATATTCCATAAAGAAAAGGACTGAGGCGCGAATTTTAAGTACGCTCGCTCCGCGCAACTTTTGAAGTAGAATTCCCGTAAGGGCATGAGTGACCGGACTTCTAAATGCCGCCCGGCCATATGCTATAGAATTTTGCACTGAAACAGGAAGAACAGACAAACAGGCAACTCCAGCATGGGTGCTGGAAAATGCCTAAGCAAAGCAACTCAAAAAAAACTTTCGAAAACATTTTTGCCGCCCCAACAAATTCTGCCGCCCTACGATATATCCTGGAAACCTACATGGGAAATCCGGGCATGCTAAGTGTTTATGGCACACGCATAGTACAATTCTGTACAGTACAACAGGAGCATGAAACGTTCAGCATGGTGGTGGTTTTTTTAAAATCGCAAGCACGCTACACCGCTTCTGTGCTTTGCGAAGTGGCCTGGCGCGAAACTAACGTTTTTTACTGCAGTGGGTAAAAAAAGCAGCTCCTGGTCGGAGCATCATCGATTCGTAACAACTCGAGACACTGTCTGTTGCGACTGCCGTCGAAAAAGCGTTTGTCTGATGATGTTCATGCGCGCGTCTTCCTGTTTTCGAACCAATCGACCACAGAACCTGCTCTTTCCCGGATGCCGGTGTCAAACAAAATTTCTGACCTCTGTGAAATTTCTGCCCTATTATTGTTTGTCAGTTGTTTTGCTTCTCACAGCAAAAGAATAAAGTTTGGCGATTACTTTTTTGATGTGTGTTGCGTAAATTAAAACTTTTTGGTTCGATGTCAGATACCCATTACGAGCAATAGTACGGGAATAAGCATAACCACTGAAAAATATTGGTCTTAGTCTTAGACCTCAATTATTTTTCTTTTTCGATCCTTAACCCGACACACTTACCTGAGCACCAAACCCAATAATCAGTTTTATCAGCGTGTTTGATATGTAGAATATTTCTCTGTGCATGCGCACATGGCGTGAAGTCAGAAATTTCGCTTCACGCCGGCTTGCAGTACAAGCCTGGGTTGGTTGACGGTGCGACCCGTGACCACAGACGACGCGCGGCGTTAAGTCAGCGGCAAGCAGAGCATGCAATAAACAATCGCGCGTACGTGCGAGAAGATCCGCACGAGGGTGCTCGTCGTCTCCTCGAACATGTGGGGCATGACGAAGCGCAAGAGCGACATCAGCTCCAGCAGGTTGTTCTGCAGGGGTGTGCCGGTGAGCAGCAGTCGCCGTTCGGCCTGGTATCGACAAAAACAAGCGGTTACAGACAGGAAAGCGGTCGTTTTTACAATCATACGGGTGTCGCGGTAAGCCGTCGACGACCACCGCGGTCTTAACGAGTTGCGCTTTCTGCAAAGGCCGATAAAGTAGCGTTGAATTTTGACACTCAGGACCAGGTTTACGGCCAAAGACTATGGGAGCTAGCTTATTAAATCCAAATCCAGTTGGGACGGAACCTTAGGACGGAAAAAACGCCGATTTCTAAATCCAGTATTCATTCTGTTTCCTAATTTTTGACAGCGAAGCTGCTAGAAATTAAGCACCACTGGACTTGACCAAATGGGATTCAAAGGTATAGCCTTTTTTATTAAAAAAATTGTATTAGATTTTCACCTCGGAGAAACATTTCCACCAAAGCAAATAAAATGTTCCAATTTTTTCGTCCTGTACATGAGTGTTAACAAATGTGCTGTACTGTATTTTCTGTTTATTTATCTACAGTTCTGTTTATTTTACTGTAAATGCATCGCCGGTTACAAAATCCAAAAACGCTTAGTACGGAGGTGGATTTAATAAGCTTTTAGCGGGGGTCTACTATTAAGCGGAGTCTACTGCACAAAACTAACCACAAACATACGATTTATTCACCAAAATTAGCCAAAAAAATAAACGTAGAGGAGATCGTGCTTTGTGAGACGAAAGACGAAAAAATAGCGCAGTGAAACGAGTTTTATCACCTTAATCTTCAAAAGTTGCTGAAAGCGTTGCGACGACATGTTCTTCAGCATATGTCCTTCATCAAACACGGCGTAATGAACTCCGAGCTTTCGAAAAAGAGATCGATCCTCGGGCGTGCTAATGGCAAGATTATACCTGCGACAATCGGAAAAGCGTCGCTGACCGGATCAAGCGGGCGCGCGCCTAACCGGGAATTGCTTGCTTACGTGGTAAGTATGACGTCACACGGCGAATAGCCTCGAAGCAGCGTTTGTCTGATGTCCCTCCTCTCCGCCTGGCTTCCACTGTACTGGAGAACGGATAGGGAGGGGCACCACGTGTGGAATTCTCGCACCCAATTGGCTGAACGTCCAATAACAGAGTTCGAGCGCAATCACCTAACCACCGCTACAAGCACTGAGGCGCAGACATCAGTTACACTTTTTTGCTAAAGTATAGTCGCAAAAAATTCGGGCGAAAATGAGAGGCGTGACTGACGCCTTTCGAACGGCGCAACTTTCTTGGTTACTACATTCGTTAATTACATCGTTAATTATTCAAAGTCTAGTCATTAGTTGTCGAAATCTTCTGGACACGCAACGCGATTCTGGACACGCAACTGTTTTTGTTCTAAGCAACTCATACGAATAGAGAGAAAACTCGCCAACGACGCTTGGCCGTGTGACCACACAGCACGAAAAAAGATTGCTAAGGCAAAATCTACTGACTGCCCCAACGGAAAAGATCCCGCGTTCGAGCAAGAACCAGGAGGCATGATCACTTCGTATCCACATGATTGCTGTGATTACTAAATTCCTCGTAAGCAGCAAGAATCGCTTACCTAAGGTTGAGGTGGGAACTACAATCAAGTGAGGTCGTGTAGCAGCGTTGCGGTATTGAAGGTAAGCGAAGAAAGAAATAGTCTGTACAGTTTTGCCTAGGCCCATTTCGTCCGCCAGTATTCCATTCACTTTGTTTTTATCCAACAACGCTATCCAGTTGAGTCCAATCAGTTGGTAGGGCTTCAAAACCAGGCTGGACACAAATCCACAAAAGCACAATTGTTACAACATAAAAAGACGGCCGACGTCGTACAGTTTACGTAACGAGCGGGTTCAAGATACGACATGACGATAAACCTCTCTGCAGCCGCTTGAAATTGGCGACGTTGTTCAAATGATACTCAGCAGACATTATCTCGCTGCTCATGGGGAAGCGCAAAGAGCCATTATCAGTATCAAAACATACTTTTCTTCGCGCAGATCAAGCGTTCAGTACAACTGTCCGAACGACGGCTGTGAAATTTTTTTTGTGTTTGTCGGACAAGACTTTACTGGGAAGCGTTTCGATGTCAACTACTTGATAATGGAAATGGGCAAAATCGCGTATAAGATCGAAGCGGTAACGCGAGCTGTCGTGGTTGGCTTGAAGCGCCGGTCACGTGACTCGAAGATGCAAGTGACACAAAACAACACATTTGTTGATTGATGAAGTGTCCCAGAATGCTAAAACGTGATGACAAAACTTCCGATAGTGGATTTCCAAACGTGCAACACCACAGAACTACATGTCGCGTTTTTGCGGCAGCGATGCCAGGAAATCCTGATGGTAAAAACGTCTGCTGGGCGTATCCTGGCAACCACAAAACGAGGCTTCTAAGCTGAACTGCAGTTGTGCTGACAGGTTGACCCCAACAAAAACTTTGAACTCTGACCCCCCGCTATTAGCTCATTGTTGCAATGAACGTTTACTGAGGGAGGCGAATGCGCAGGTTGGATTGATAGAAAAATGACCAACTCACATTTGAAAAAGGCTTGCTGCCGCTGAGCGCTGCACCTTTCAATACCAACCGGAAACACGCAATTATATTTCACCACCAAACACTGGCTTAGCCTGAGCACAAGCGATTTTGTTTTGCTGCCAGTTCAGTAATAAAACCCAAGACCGTACTCACGTCTGTAAAACTATCGCAACGGTATTTCGCTTTGCCATCCAACATAGGAATACATCAACAATCGAAACATAAACAAGTATTGCCTAGCGAAGCCATCAATTCCAGGAAGAAATCGCCAGAACAGCGCGTTGAAACGGGGTGTCCAACTCAAATGGGTGTGTGTGCTCAACCTAGTCCCGTGCCATACCATGTTCAAAAATTGCCAACACTGCAAACCAACTTCCCAACTACAGAATCCAGACTAGTAAGAAAACGTAGTTAAATCGGACAGCAACACGGCCGTACGCTACGTTACTTTGTTGCTATTTTCTGACAGTCGTTAGCTGCAAGAGAATAAACTTGCACGTTCTTGTCTCAAGCCGCAGTTCGCGTGTTGTTTTCTACTCTTGTTCAGTGTCAACATTTCGTTAGTAAGGTGTTCCTGCTGCTTTTGCAGGACTGAAGATGTGTTTAAATGCACTGAACAACTAGTTTCCTGTGAATAAATTGCAGCTGGATTCACTTGCGTCATTCCTGTGGCTTACAATTGAAAAATAGACGCGTGCATGTTCGAATCAAACAAGTATGAAAGTAGAACCATGCAGGCAGATACCTCACAAGCTTGCCACGAGGCTAGAGCTTGTTTTACTATTGTAATTTAATACAAATACCACAATTTACTTAAACCTGATCGCTCGCGTGCCATTTTCAAACCTACAGCGTGTCACTTTGGCACGCGTGCACTGTGTTGCGCACACTTGCTTTAGGATCACTTTTCGTAGATCTTTTTGAAATTTAAATGTCAGCAAATTGACGTATGAAAGTTACGCTACCAAATTCTTAACGTTCCTTTCACAGCCAAATTTAAAAAACACAAGTTGACCTTGGTACTCATTAAGCAGAAGTTCGTCAACAAGCAAATAACTTTTACACGACGCTTCCACTCAAGTGTTACAAAGAAGATACATGATGCACGATCTTACTGCGCACATGTGATGGTCGGAAGCAACGCAGTTATAAAACCGTTTTAAGGTTCTCAAACAGGCCGCCGCGACATCGTGTTAAAGAAGGCGACTGTGACAGACCCTTTGTCAGAAATCATGGGCGTCGGAAGGATTTTTTCCAGGGGGGGGCATTAGCTTAGCGTATTTTTCCAGAATTAGTCCATAAAGATTTTTCCAGGGGGAGGCAAAAGTGGTGAAATTGCATTTTTCCTTCTCAAAACTAAAAAAACAACCTTTTTTTGCTAGAAATGTAAGAGACATGTCAAATTTCAAAATCCAGGCGAGGCAAGGCCCCCTTCCTTCCGACGCCCATAACACAAATAATATCCCGGCCTCAAAGTACGTCCGATGAACAGAATCAAGAAAGCTACCTTTGCTGCATATCGCGCTCCACACTCGCGAAACTTACAACTTCAATCCCTGAGGCCTCAATGCACGAAGATCAAAATAACGCAACGCTTTCAACACAAGTGGAAATTTGATCAAATTAATAAAGGATGACTTTACTCACTCGCTTGGTATGTTCTTCGGCTGGTCCGTAACAGTCATGGAAGCGGAATTTTTCGGTGACTGGGTGTCCAGGTCGCGGACTTCGTTGAACTGCCGCTCCAGCTTCTTCGATATTTGAGCGCATTTCTTCATCAGCGCGCATAGCGTGCGACGTTCGTGCAGAATATCCATGCAAGACCAAATCAGTCTCTGGGTCAAGTGCTTGGTCTCGGTGAATTTCTGCCACTGTAAAATGTCTATATTAGTCTATGCACGTCATAGATTAGTCTATGAATGTATTATATTAGTCTATGAATGTATTATATCCGGCTATGAATGTCTTTTATTAGTCTATATGTCTAAGTAGGATGTCTATATTAGTCTATAGCCCTGTCTGTATCAGCGCTATAGGATAACAGTGCTTCAACCTAATCAGTAAACCATAAAATGAAAGTCATGGTCGTACAGGCAAACACGACCCGATTCTAAATAATTCGATGAAACAAATGCAATATGCTTGGTTGAAACTGACACTGCAACTTTTGGCTCAAAAGGCCAACGGTAAAACGATTTTGCTTTAAAGAGAAACGACATCAGTAGTAAATGACTTGGAGAGCTATTCCAACTAAGTACGGCGTGCGTCTAGTAGAAGAGTTGTTTGTGTGAGAAAGTGAACATTTCGCACAGTTAGTTAGTGCGTAACCTTATTAAATGAATACACATACACAATATTTAAGTCTGTTATGATACAAAAAATAAAATCAGAACAGCGAAACAGCCGTTTCTCGTCCGAGCCGCTTTTACACCATACATTGACGCACGTACCAGGTCGTCCCAGGAAGTGAACGGTCTTAGGCTCATAATGATTCCCGCTTTTTTGACGCTGCATTCAGCCACAGTCGTGAGTTCCTCGGCGGAGCTTTCCTGGATGCGAACCACAACTAAAGTTTTGCAGCTGCAAGACGGTTTACTTTGAAGCAAAACAAAAGAAACGACTTGAGGTGTCAGCGTGGTCCACAGTCAGGTTGGTCGTTTGCTTTCTTAACAGTCTTTTCACATAAAACGTGCACTGCGCTCAAGACGCCGCAGTGCTACAATATAAACGACACCACACGCATCGTCTGGAAACGCATGCAACTTACTCTCAAAAGTATATGATCCTACAATATTTGACCGTGAACGACGATTTGTTAAAACAAAGCGCCTCTGCAACCATTTTCTCTTGTTGCGTTAGCGCGTGTCTACACGTCAGTTCAAAATTTGCGATACCTGAAAAAATTCCCTAATTTTCGTTTGCTTTTCCACGCTGATTCTGCCTTCCTCGTCAGAAGACCAATCTTCGCCAGAATCGAAGCGATCAACGTCAAAGCCGTCGTCAATTTTATTGCGCGTCGAACCCGTAGCTTGAGAACTGGGCAGCTTTTTGGGTTTGACCTGACTTGAATGAGGACGTTTGAGCACGTCAGCTGCACAAAAGAAAGTAACAAGTGATAAAAACGGTTTAACGGACAGTTCCTCGCTCCTATAAACTTTATACACAAGTGAAAAAGCGTTTTATCACCTGAACTGCGTGGTCCAGCGATGGCTCGTTTGGAAATCGCGATAACAAAATTACTTTTTGACTTTGACAAGGTCGACTTGTCAACGTCTGGCACAGCGGAACTGCTGTTTGGATCTTCATCACTGGAGCTGAGTTGTGCCAGCTGACTAGCGGCGATTGCCGTGACGTTCGAATTGTTCTCCACTGCCGGATCCTCAACGGCAGCATCTTTAATATTGTTGTTGCCGGAGTGGAGCTTTTCACTTTCAGCCTCAATCGAAGTTCCAATTTCAGACGCAGCGCTTGCCTTACCATCGTCATCACTGGAGCTTAGCTGCGCCAACTGGTTGGTTGCTGCAGCAGCAGCAGGAGTTTTCTGCACTGAATTTTTGCTTTCTGTGTCCTTAGTCAGCAATGAGTTGTCCGCGTCATCGCTATCAGAGCTGCTGCCCTCGCTGACGAAACGACAACGTTTCTGAACAAAAAAAAAAGCGATGTCATGAAGGCCTGAAAACGTACACATCCCCGTTCTCATCTGCCTGTGCTAGCACGTTTATTATTTCCACTTCATTTCTTTTAGTTTGTGATCTACGAAAAACAACTTTGAGTGTCGAAATTCCGAGCAGATAACAAATCCTAAGCCATATTTAAATTGAACAACAATTTATGTCCTATAACGGAACACTGTTTTGGCAGAGAAAAGAGCCAAGAAAATTAACGTGTTTATCGTAAGGATTTTCAAGCTTTGGGTTTTTCGAATATGTATTTTAACAGCATGCGGGAAAAAAGCCGGCCAGTCACAGCATTAGTCATACCAAGCATCCCGCATTAGCACAGTACCTGGAATAAGCCAGCATTTGCGGCCTTTTATCAGTTGAATTTTGCTGTGGTAAACTTCATGGTTGCAAATTCTTACAAGGTATTGCATCAAAATGATGCAAATGTGCAGCCTAAGGGAGAATAATGTTATTCGGTTTTCCGAAAGTCTTTTTCTAATGTAAGTATTCGGAACATTTGATTAAATACAAAGAAAAATCTACTCTGAAGCATATCAGCAATCAGGAGGATGACAAATTTACTATTAGGTATAACGCACCGACTTTTATGATAGTTCACAATAGTTTGGCAATCATGAACGTTAATGATGTAAATGAAATGAATCCGATCATGCTGCAGGTCACGTAAATGCACTCCACTGTTTAAAAGTTCTGACCAGGGGCGTCGACAAGGGGACACATGAGCCATGACATGACACCCCCAATTGACATGAACAGTTTTCTAAACTGTTGCGGTGCTGTGTGGCAAACCGTGAACTTCGCGCAGGATTAAGTTCCCACAGCATGTCTGGCGTAGAAATTGACGCGACGGCGCAGATTATCTTCACGGAGGTCCGTGTGGCGGCGTGCAGACCAAGTTTCAATTTAAAACAATCCTTGCGAAATGCAAGCTTGTGAGATCGCCGGATCGTCCACCTACGACCTAACATCGATCCTTGCAGAAAGCAAGACCCTGAATCGTTTCTGCGATTCATCCATTCAAAGCGGTTCTTAACGTGTGGGTCATCACCCACGAGGTAGGTGACGAAATGTCGGTGCAGTAAAAGAAAATAGCAATCTTGTGCAATATAACCTTTGTGCACAATATAATATATACTTTTTAAATAATAAAAAAAACTTATTAGCCACCAACGTGTAATCGTTGCGTTATTCATGTGGTGTTTATACAGCAGGCGAACACAACTAGCGTGTCCATCAGAAACACGGGTTTGATGTTTTTGTATTGTTATGTCACAGAAAGCATACCATGGTGATGAGTATAACACACACAAGACTGTCATGGTGCGAACTGTTACAGCTAGTTGAGGTTGCATTCAAATTAAAATCTCATTTGATCATATGTCGGAGAGACTTTGATGATTAATGTATGGTGGGTTCTTTTCTGCTGTTGAGGATTGATTCATTTCAGCCTGAACTACATAGCCATTACTGTCAGATTTTCTTTAGGTTAGTCACAAAAAATAAGGAATTTTTCAACAATGTTGATTGCTTCCCATCATTTGCAGGACTTCCTAGCAGTTATAAGGAGGTGGCAGCAGTGTGTAGGAATTATCCTGATTTTTGTGATGGAAGTAAGTTTCAACGACAACTGTAAAAAGATTGTACCACAGTTGACTGCACACAACAATGCCACTGGGGCGATGCAACTTTGCCCAACTATTTGGGCTCCAACAAAATTCCCAGCTATGCCACTGCTTCTGACCTATGATATAACAACAAACATGACTTCCAACAGCATGCAACAAGCTTAAATGGCTAAGTTCTACTTTTTGCAAACAGCCAAATATGAAAATTACGAACGTACATATTTCTTCTTGACCGCAGTACCAAAATGTTTTCTGGTGCCAAGACTTCCTTTACCCTTGTCATCGTCATCAGATTCATGAAATCTTCGCAACATCCTTTCTGAAACAAAAAGAGAAAGCAAAAGTTAAACAGCATAGCTGAACCAACAGTTTGTGATATGGAAAACTATAACGATGTTTTCAATCTATACCTTGATCTTAACAAGGTATTACACACATGCATACTGTGATCTTTTGAACAAAATCCTAACTAATGTGAGGACAACAGCCACATGTTTCCAAAGTCAAGAAAAAATAAAGTGAAAACGGGTGAAAACTTGTGAACTAGTCTTAATATACAAAAGAATCAATATGACTTCAGCTGCAATTCTTTCTGATATAGGATATATTGCCATCTACTGTTAGACATGCCATCCTTATCAATTTCGTCAAGGTGATTCAAGCTGCTCACTTTATTTTTATCAACACTTGCTCTGACCTTATAATAGAAATTCTGCATGTTAAAACAAGTGAATTCTTTGCAAACTCAAATAAACCTTCATACCACAATGACTCTGTTGGGACAAGCATGCAACTGCACCATTAAATGAATTACAGCAATTCAATGCTCCCATAACATGCAAGTCCTCAAGATGTGGAAATAAACTTTTCAGTCTTGAGAAGCTTTCACTTCCATCATGGCAACTGAGATGTGCTGCAAACAGAACTGCTAAGCTTTGGCACACGCAAGTTCAAACTCTTGTAGCACAACAAACTATATATATTTTTATGTGATGACATTGTGCGAAAAAACCTCATACAGGATGGAAAAAATCATCCATTGTTTTAACTACATACTTGCCTGCCACACCATTTAGAAACAAACCTTTCCTAGCAACTTGAACTTTAAATACCTAAGAGCAAGTAACAGATACAATGAGTTAGACATGTGCTTGTAACAGCATTTCATTACCAACACTACAAGTTTTTGCTTTGTTCTAAAATTACCACTTTTACTGATACTCAAAACAAAACCAACAAACTTTGATAAACTTTAATCATTAGCACTGGCCTATGAATACTCAAACTTCCCTAGTATGATCATTAAGCATAAAATATACAGGCAAATATTCTATCTAAAACTACATCTGCATGTGCTGTGGGATATTTTGTATTAAACAGTAACATAAAGCATTTCGTTCATTATCACACCTACTACAATAATTAATAAAATCTGATGAATCAAACTGTTTTCATAAAAACATTCCACATGAATGTGATCAAGACATTATTTGTATTTTCCACTGAAAACAAATAGGATGCTTTATTTGCTCCAAATCAACCAACCACTTTGTCACGAAAGTAATTTGCACCTATGACCACTACCAAACATTTTGTCAACAGGGAAATAAAACCCATAACAATAAGTAGTTTCTGACCAAAATAAATTAGTCTTACCTTTTATTGCTGATGTGGATGTTTCTGCACTTTTCATGAAGTAAGGGCTTTCACTAGAAATCAACAAATTTGGAGAAAATACAAAAAGGCTTAAAATCCAGGTCTATTTGAAATCTATGCATTAGCATGAAGTCTATGAATTTATACACAAGTGCACATACTGCAAACACAAGAGTTGAAATAAAAATTATCTAATTAGCATAACCACTCAAGCACCATTTATCTGCAACATACATGAATACATTACAAAGCTCACTGGTGAAAGCAAAGAACACCAGATGCTTCTTTTAAAATAAAAAGTTGTTAATACCCCAAGAAAAATGTTCAGGAAAATATTCCTCACTGGGGTGCCAAAGAAGCAAAGGGTGCTATCAGCATCAACCAAAGGTGCTGTGAATCTGGCAAATTTAAAAGACCAGAGGTGCTTGGTCAGGAAACATAAACAGGGATTTTACAACAAATTGACTGATCCTTAATGGGTAGCATCTTGAAATAACCAGCAACAGAAGCATCAACCACACATTATGAACCACCACAAGACTGCTTTACTCCAGCATGGTCATGCACAGGCAAAATTGAAGTTTAGCAAATCATAAATATTGAATAAATCAAGCAAACCTTGACAAAATATGTGAAAAACTGTAATGACTACGTGTTTGTGGCTTCTGTAAAAGGAACAGTGGTCAAGTGGTAATTGAACAAAAAGTCAGCAAGCACATGCTGAAATATTGCTTTCCTACTTCCACCATCATAAGACCTTTAGTCACATAGCATTAGAAGATTTGTTATGGGAAAAACTCTCAATAACCAACCCAAACCTTTAAAAAACGTTTGCTTTTTGAAAGCATTAAATTATGACTTTCTATTATCTCATGATATACTGTTACAACCTTGATGGAAGCACTAGTGTTTTGACTCAGACATAAAATAATTCACTGACATATAAAATGCACTTTGCTTGAACAGTTGCAGAATGGATGCATCTTTATGATTGCCACAAATAGAGATAGACCGATATTTCAGTTTTACTGATATATTGGCATCGGCCAAAACAGCGGATATTACCGGCCTCAATAGGTGTTGATAAAACACTGATATAATCCTCACACATGCAGACAACTTGCGCAAGAAAGCACAGCAAACCAAGTCAAGACAGTTATCTTACAGCAACACTAGCAGGCGCGTTTTCATAAACAAGCAGACAAGATGAACCACAAAGCACATGTCGATCATCGCACCAAAACAAAAGTATCATCATTAACCAGATTAATCAAAAAACATATTGGAATTTCTGCAATTTAAAAAATTTTAGCTCATAATTCCTGATTTTTGAAGTTTCTGAAAAAAAGGTAAGGCAGAGAATACATTATGTATTTGACAATGAAGCAAAAAGCAAGATTTAAAATTTTAGAAATATCGGTTATTGCCTATTAGTCCATGAATGGCTGATATCAGTATCAGCCCCAATAAAGCCATATCGGCCGATCCCTTGTCATAAACAGAGCTAGACTGATGCCGATCAGCACGATATAGCAATGTTGGCGATGTATCATATCAGCAAAATTTTACTGATATATCGGCAATATTTGCTCATATAAGCTGCTATGCTATTGTTTTGCAGAGTGTTTGGAAACCCAAGTTGATACTTGTTTCTGATTGATTAATGTAAATTCCCTGTCTTATTCCTTATGGTATGCAATCCTCTGAATACATCACGTTGTTGGTAATACAGTGACTGCTGCACAATCATCCCAAGGAACTGCTCTATGACATAACATTCACTTGCAGGTTTTTGTGTGGTAAGCAGATAACTGCCTGCGAACAAACCATGGTACATGCTGTGGTGGTTGATTGTTTTAGCGACCCAAATTTGCATAGATTTTGATGTTTTACAGTTGTTTGTCAGAGTGAAGTGATGGTTTCATCACTGTTTGTGATGAGTCGCATTGTTGTTTACCCACTAATGAGGTCTGAGTGCAGGCACATACTCAAGGGAGTACTTTAGCCTACAGTAATTTGTTACTCAAATATTGTTAACTGACATGCTGCAACTGTTTTACCTTCAACTGTTGGACTACATTTTTGGATGCATTTCATAACTGTTGTTTGCATTACATACCTTAATTTTATGTTATTTATATGCTGACATTTATGTATTGTCATCTTCATAATTACTCTTTGCTCTCATGCTAGTGTCTTTGTATATTTTATTGCTAATTTGTAATATGTTCCTAACTTATCACAATCCACTCTTTCATTTATAGCTTGTGTAATTATTCCATTTGTTTATGTGGCCTACAACTGCAAAAAAATGCACTGTAATGTCTTGAAACTGTGGCTTGAGTAATGCAAAAATATCAGTATCAGCATGGGTTATCAATGAAAAACATTAGCATCGGCCCAAAAAGCCTGGTTATAAATTAGTCATTCCTTCTGGAAGCTGACCAAAAGGGGAAAAATCATGGAAATTAGCTCACCAATATTTGTTATTGTGTTACAGAGCTGAGTTGAGTTTATTGGAACAAACAAGAAATGTTTTTAACTGAAGTTGAATTGAAAAAGTCAGGACAATAAAGACTGTGAACCAGGCTGTATAGTCAACCACTACTACAGTTATTTAATTGTCCTTTAAAGGTTTGAAGTTCATGGCTGAATTGTAATTCAATTTGAAGTTGTGATGCAGTTAACTGAAGAAAGATTTCATATGGCTTTAAGGTCTGTTGGATGATCATGGAGTTGTGGCAAGTTACAGGAAAAAAGAAAGCAATGGGTCTTAAGCTGCTGGATGATCAACACAAATGCATTACAAACGAGGCTTATGGTGACATTAAGCACAACATGTAATGTGACATTAAGCACAACTAGAATAACAACATCTAACCTTCAAAAATATTACCAAAAAAAAATTTCCTCAGTTCATTCTTTCATAAACATTCTCGACTTTGACCAAAATTAAAAACATATACAGTAATACAAAACACTACAGAATTCTCTAAAAACTCAGCTTCCATCTTTATCAGTCAACTACAGTATGTATCCCACAAAGTGAACAAAAATATTTGTAGCTCATGTAACAAAACAATGCATACCATTCGAACTTTGTCTTCTTCCCATTCACCAGTTGACTATGATCATCACATTCATCCTTTGCAAAGCTTCGTTTTCTTGCATTAAACATTATAAACACCTAACCCTTCAGTAATTAAGCACCCTAGAAAGAAAAAAATCTATCACACTAGTTTCATATTGATCTTGCAAATGGTGCACACCTTGTTTCCATGATCTCTATACCACTGAGTACACAGCTACCTACACAGTACTTAGACATTGTAATGGCAGGAAGTCATTAAAAACCTTCAGCACAAAACATTTCCCTGCTATAATTGATCAAATGCTCAGCTAAAAGCCTTGAATTTAAAACAGCACAATGCCAGAAGCGCTGTCTTCATTCAAACAGAAATCAAAATCATCAATAAGAGCTCTGGATTTGTATGTAAGTGTCACCACTCAACAACTACAAGCTAGCTAAATGTGCACATGTGCCAACATGTTACAACAACTTAACCATGGAGCTGATATTGAGCATCATGAATGAAAGTCACAAAATTTTATCACAGAATTTAACACAAACCCTATAAATAGGTTCAGTAGTCCTGTAGGTACAGTCATTTATTCAGCATTGTATGACTTTCAGTCATTGCTCAGTATGTTACCTACCAACCACAATGTCACTTCTTCTAGAACAGCGCTCTTCAACCAGTGTGCATGGTGCACTGAAAATCAAAATATGCATGGGTGCACCACTAACAGAAATTCAATCACACACACCAACTGCACTGATGAGGGGAGCAACTGAAAAGGAGATTATTCCCCAGTTTGAGTTGTTGGCTAATAACATGCAACAACAAAAAAGCCATTAAATATTATTTCCTTGATTTTGTTGCGTGTTTCATGTAATATTGTAGTGTAATAGTCTCTTTTCAGGATGATTTTCATATGGTTATCATAGACTCAGCAAGTCTTGTAGTTTGCACTAGAAAAAAAATTTTTTGCTTGGGAGTTGCAGATTTTTGGGAGTGACATCAAAGTAGAGGACTTTTAAGCCACCTTGGCCCACTTTGCCTGGCCCTGGGCCCAAACCGCCAGATGGTAGTATTTCGCTGAAGTTTTTATTGGAAACTAGGTTACAATCCGAGTCTTTTGATACTTTGGATGACCTGCTGGGGTTTCGGGTTCAAAAGTTATGATCTGAACTAATAAAAATATTTTTTAGATAATTAATTAATTTGTTTATTTTAGATCATAACTTTTGAACCAGAAACATTAGAAAGTCGATCAAACGCTCAAAAGACTCAGACTCGAGCCTAATTTCCAATGAAAACTTCAGCAAAATACTTTGGCCTAGCAGTTGGGCCCTAGGCCAGATAACATAAGCCAAAATGTCCCAAAAACTATTTCACTTATGACATCACCAACAAAAAATCCACAACCCTCAACAAAATTTTTTTTTCGAGTGCCGACTAGATGACTGGCCAATCCGTTTGAGCCCATAAACAGCTCTCTAGCGTAATCAGCGGAGGAACTATGGCGTTGGTAAGGCAACCGACAACTGCTGGTTTTAGGCCGATTTCAAAGTCAGCTCTCAAAGTGTTAAGGGCGCATCAATAACAAAAAAGGTTGAAGAGCACTGTTCTGGAGCGGTGGTTCTCAACCACTATTCTGAGGGCCACATGCGGCTCCCAAGCACCCTTTGTGCAACCCTCAGCAGTCTTTCAATAACATCTCTAATATTGTGTGTAATAGACTTCATTCGTCAATAAAACAAAACGTGTCAATTGACTTGTGTTAAAATTTCTTTAGTGCTGCTCTCTAACAAACTTGCAAGTCTGGATTCGGCTCTATTCAGCAAAAAGGTTGGGAACCACTGTTCTTTTTCGGTTTTGGGTTGAGAACCACTGTTCTTTTTTGGTTTTGGGTTTCTGATTTTTTGTGAGTGATGTCATAAGTAGAGTACTTTCAGGCCTTTTTGGACAAGTTCATCTGGCCCTGGATATTTCGCTCAGGTTTTTACTGGAAACTAGGCTAAAATCCGAGTGTTTTGAGACTTTGGATGACTTGCTAAGATTTCGGGTTCAAAAGTTATGGCCTGAAAACAACAAAATAATTAATTAATCCCCTAATTAGATAATTAATTAATTTGTTGCATTTAGATCATAACTTTTGAACCTGGAGCCCTAGGAAGTTGATCAAAGGCTCAAAAGACTCAGATTCTAGCCTAGTTTCCAATGAAAACTTTAGAACAAAATACCTCCATGTGGTAGTTGGGTCCTAGGCCAAGCAGCATGAGCCAAAATGGCCAAAAACCTACTGCACTTATGACGTCACTCACAAAAACCCTAAATCCCAAAACCAAAAAAATTTTTTTTCATTACAGACTCAAGGGTTTGAACAGCTCTCCAGCACAATCGACTGGCAAGTTATGGAGTTACATGGTGGTGTGAAATTAGCAGCTGAATGCATGATTTTTAGGTACAATATAGTCATACACTGGCAGCAAGCATGTTAACACAATTTGACACATTTTTAGAAAATATACTGCATGTACTCTTTAAATAAATACAAAATACTTTGTCAACTTTCATGGTAGCTTTTCCCATAGTTATTTCCATCACACATTAAATTATGATTGCTGTATTAAAGAATGTGTTCCATAATCAGAACATAACAACACAAGCATATAATTAAGTGGTTTCAGGAGTTTGGCTATAAGCAAAATAACATGAAGATCTTATAATTTGGTCTTCTTGCATGGTGCATAGATTACAAAACACTGCAGAAAATTATCATGTTAATTTGTAAAGAGATCGAAGTCTTCTGCTATGGCCAGTAATCTTCATGTATTTTGTAAACAAGATGTCTTCATAGAACCAAAGACCACAAAACTAAAGCATCAGCAACATCTCATCACTTTAACACTTTCAGTACTGGGTGTTTTTCCTGAAACAACAACCTGGATACCAGGCAGTTTTTGAGAGTGCACCACGTTTATGCCAATTTCATAAAACACCTTGCAATTGATCAAAAACAATGGTGTTAGTTGTTAAATTTAATTTTTAATTTATTTGTTTATGTCCAGACACGAAGTCCATAGTATGAACACACACACCCTGCAGAACGCAGGTCGATAAAAACAGAACGTAGTACAAGGCATTGAAGCCGGCAGAATCACAGGGTTACAGACACATTTTGCAACTGCATTGAAGACAGAACATTAGGGTTACAGATACATTCTTAACACTTGTTAGCACATAACACTTGTTACAAAACTACTGTGGAGTATGGCGTCAATTCCTAAATTGGTCGAGTCTAGGTAAAGTGCAAAAGCATTGTGGCATGACACACCATCAATCAAACGGATCTTGCAAAGTTCGTTCACTCATTCACAGAGTAAAATGGGATTATAGTGTTCAAAGAATAGGGACGAATACAAACAATCTGACTGCATCAAAGCAAGTAACCATATGTTGTTAGATTTTCTGCATCTTTCGAGAAACAGGTACATGTATTTTCGTAACAGAGCCTCAAATGTAGGAATGTTACAATGAACCTGGTGGCTACTAACACTTGCTCTCCAGGGCAGGTTGTATGGAGCTTTGCATCTAAAATTATATGCCACACGCAATCTCTGCATGCATGACTTCCTGAAATTACACCATAATTGTGATGCATACATGGGCGCACAAAAGGAATGAAAAAGTATGTTTTGAACTGCATTTGAACATCGGGAAAAGGAGGCTCGCAGCTTCTTTGCTGCACAATATTGGTATCGCAGTTGTCTCTGAATGTCCTTGTCATCTGAGAGTGCAGTATCCAATACAACCCCAGATATTTGTATTAGTCAACAGATTTTATGTATTGACCACCCAATTTCAATAATGGATCGGCTGTGCTTTTCGCACTCTTAGCCTTAAACGTCATACTAACAGTTCTGTTGCAATTGAAAATAATCCTATACGATTTTACATATGCCTGGCACATATCCAGTATTCTTTGCAACCAACGTACACTACTACAAAACACACAAATATCATTAGATATCAGTCATATGTGGCAGTAGATATCAGCCTAAATGACACAAATATCATTAGATATCAGTCATAAGACTTCACCAATATAACACCCTGCTTTTAATAAGACTTCACCAACATAACAAATCTACTTGTCTTTATAGTTTTCATATGTACATGTATAATTTCTAAAGAAAAAGATTACAGTTGGTATCCAATGGATACCAGATCTGTATTGGTACATAGCCAAGTGAATAAATAAATGCAAGCCAACAGTGGCGCAACTAGAAATAATCGAAGTAGGTTGGCAACAAACCACAAGATACTAGTTTTGAATGCGTTGACTCGACAAGGTTATGCTAGTTTAGCTCAAGTAAAAGTGACAAATGACGATCTTACTGAGTCAATGGGACTGTTATGTAACAACAGAGATACATTTTCACTAGAAGCAGCTAGGCCGGGTGACGGGAACGGACAAGAATATAGTTATGCAATAAGAACAAGACAGAATGTCAGCAAACTAACTTGCGAAGTTAATACAACATTGCTCCAAGCGTACTAAGCATACAGATGACGTAAAGGTCGAAGGACTTGGAACAACATTGTGTTTACTCTGCAATTTCTCACTGCCATTTCACCTTATTCTTTTTGCACAACTGCATTATTTTTTTGGTAATGTCACCAAGCCTGGCTGCTTTTATTGAAAATTTATATCAACTGTTACATAACAGTTTTTCTTTACTTTGTTTTCAAGTGCCAACATTTCACCTGTAAGATTTGTCTTACATTTACAGGACTGATGATGCGTTGGAAAACGCGAAACTAGTTTCCCCATCAATAAACTGTGACTGATTTACTTGCTGCCATCTTTGTGGCTTTTAACTATGAAAAATAGATACGCTTGCAAGTTTTAATCGTTGCAGAAGAATGAAAGCAGAAAGCAGGCAGATTCCTCAGAAGCTTGCCGCAAGGCTAAAGTTTGTTTACTGTTACATAACAATCGCATCAATTGTTCTGTGATGGCAAACTGGTGTTCCACATAACATAGGTGTTTTGCAATGGGATTCCAATGTTCCACGATAATTTCCACACATTGTATGATAATCAGAATGACAACTGCTCCACAAAAAATACAATCTTTGCAAAGTTGACCTGCTACTGTGACGACACATCCCATGTTGTTATGTCATTATGATCAACTGAGACTTAAGCACTAAACAGGATGTGTGTGTTGCAGATGCAGTGAAAGGTAGCAAGTTGCAGGGTTGCCAAATGAAAACTTAAATAAAAGAATAAACATTGCTAAAAGAGGCCAGAAAAAAGCCAAACTTTGTTAGCGGTATTCCTATTCTTTTGTCACAGTTTCATTATACTCACTTTTAAACTCTTTTTAGAATGTCACAAGTAATCTGTGGTACCCATCTCTGCTTGCTTGCTTGCTTGCAGCATGGACAGTACAGCTGCTTTTTTAAAGTAAATGCTGCCTTGCTGGTGAGTCAAGGGCTGCACTGCATGTGAACCATTATTTACATCCACTCATGCTCATCAACACCGAGCATGATGGACAAGCTGCAAATAGTTTTTTTCAAGTCTTTGTTACAACCAACTGGGGAATCGAACTCAGCCTACCGGAAGTGGTGGCGCGTGTTTAACGTTTTCTTTAAGTAGATTGGATAACAAATAGCATTCTTGCATACTTTAGATCAGGGGTTCCCAAACTTTCTCTGGCCATGTACCCCTTCAGCATTTCAATCGATGAGCACGTACCCCTAAAATTCCTTATAACAAAAAGGCTAAGGAAAATAACAAAATTATTTTTAACAATAAGCATACAATGATTCTTGAAAATAAGATTCACTGATATATGTATAAATAATTTGAAATGTATAATATATAAGCATATTTTTTCTCTTCTGTTTTTAACTTCAAATGTACCCTTTCAGATCTAGGCAAATGTATCCCTAGGGGTACATGTACTCCCATTTGGGAACCCCTGCATTAGATACTTATAGAATGTGTAGTTTCGTACAAAATAGAACAAAAGTACTACAACTACTACTTGTCTTTTAAGTTAGACAATTCACTAAGGCTTACTATACATACATCATGAAAAAACAGATATAAAAAGTTAATCTAATTTTACAAAAATAATATGCCTTTCCATCACTGACCAATTTAATAAAGAGAGCAGTGATATAGCCAATGGAATGTAAGTAATAGGGACAAGTCTGGGATGACAGACAAGATAAACAATAAAAACCAAATGACTAGTTTTAACCATTTTTATGCAGCAAAAAGGCATTTAGCATCATAAATAACAAAAATGTTGTTTATGCAATATATAAAAATGTTTGCATGTTTGCAAAATAATTAAATTAAAGATTAACATAGGAATTCTAACATACAATGCCTATAACGTAACAATCTTAAGAGGTAATGAAATTAACAGAAGAATACATGCACACACATGATGAACACAAAAAATAGGTAGTGTCCATTTTGCCATCAAAGGCAAAAGCTGTGCTGGAACTATTTTTTGATTTGAACTGATCTAGCTTTATTTATTTATTTACAAACAACCAATGGTGACAGGCCAAGGCTTGAAGAGGTCACTGGCAACACAAAGGTCAACAAAAATAGGGACGCACATACACACACATACAAAACATTACAAACAGAAAACACAGTAGATCGTGAAATTACATTAAAAGGGTGGGTGCTTTTACAAAAACAAATATGTCTGCTCAAACAGACATAAGGACGGATTTTTAGATAGTTCAGGATGTCTGAAGAGAATCCAGCTTTGTCGACATATAACACTGAGTTCATGATACTAAGAGCACGGTGAATGTAGTCAAGTGGCTAGTGTCATGCCTGCTGTGCAGGTGTTCATCAGTTTGGCTCTCACCATTATTGCTTTTGGCTTTCATGGGAACACTTTTCATGTACTTTTGAAAAAGGTTCGGGTCTAGCTTTTGCGTTTAGGGTTTACATTTAGGTCAGGGGTCTCAAATGCAAATTGCTCCGAGGGCCAAATGAGCACTTTTAAAGTAACCTGTGGGCTGCACTATGACACTGACACAACAATGACATCACCCGAACCTTACTAGAAATAGCTTTTACATACTATGAACTTGTTTACTCACTAGCCAAGAATTTTTAAACACCAGTGAATAAACTAAATAATGCAAATGTTAATTATTATTTGAAAATTCCAAGACAGCATTGTGGGCCTCATAAAATGCCATTATGGGCTACATGTGGCCTCATGTTTCAGACCCCTGGTTTAGGTTTGTTTGAGACCCCTGGTTTAGGTTTAGAGTTTAGGTTTTAAGGTCACATGACAAAAACCATATGCTAATCCAAGTGTGTCGTCCTTGTCACATGACTAATTCTATCAATCAGGTTGACCTAATGGCAAACTAACTCCACTGTTGCAACCTCTCCGTTGGTGTTGAATGTGTGATTCACCACAAACGGGATGTGCGTGAAGAAAAACACCCATATATATGTGGCGCGAACAAGCAGTAATAGAGTGATCTCATCAGATGATCTCTCTAGTTGCTTGCTGCCACAGTGTGAAGCTTTGCGCACTTGCCTCTCGGGCTTTCAGATCGCCACAAAATGGTGCTGTAACCAGGATGTGAAGGTCATCTGAGGTGCAACCTTCATAAAAAAAATATGTGATCGGTGCGGTTCATTGTAAAAAGGAGGGGATGTTGTTGCAACCTCTCCATTGACGTTGAATGTGTGATTCACCACGAACACAATGTGCGCGAAGAACAACACCTATATGTGGCGTGAACAAGCAATAATAGAGTGATCTCTATTGAGTGATCTCTATTATTGCTTGCTGCCACAATGAAAGCTTTGCGCACTTGCTGCTGAGGCTTTCTGATCATAACACCACCAGTGGTTTTGCTTCTGATGGCAAAATAGATACTGCCAAGAAAATATAGTCAACAGCTGATCTATCCATCTATCATAACAAGGAAGAAAATACTGGGCATACAAACTATAGTATGAAGAGTTGAGAAATTTACAGATGAAAAAGTGAAGCATACACATGGGTGAGAAGACTGGCAAGGACTGGCAATGCAGGTTAAAAAATGAAAAACTATGCAGTAGCCATGATAATAAATAACAAGGATGCTGTGGGAAAATGGTAATGCATGGCATAAATGTCAAAATCAGATTATAGAAAATCTGAAAAAAGATGGGGACAACAGGAAAATCAGTCATGTTAACCAGTCAGATTCAGAAGCATCAGCATTGCAAAAGGATGGAAGACCAGGCAGGAGATTTCCTCAAACAGCTGGCTGTAAAGCTAGAGCTTGTTTCAAATGTTGATAATGCAACAGTTAATAAAATGTTAAAGAAATAGACAATCCAATGACATTAAAGGTGCATGTAATAATGTAATTAATACAAAAAAGACCAGTTGTTGATGACTACCAATAATTAAAGGTAGCTATATCTACGTATTTAGCAGCATGGCAAACGAGCAGTGATTGAAACTTTAAAGTAATTACAGATAGCCTAACAATAATGGCCTGCACACAGTCAACCAAAAGCAATGATTCTGGGATGCATTACAAACACAACAACATATGATATGACAGCTCAATAGTGGCCCTTGAACTGTCAAAATGAAAACCAGTTGGCCTTAGTTATTGGGCCCAAATACAACAAATAAAATGACAATGAATGGCAATGACCTACGTTCCTGCCACTGTGATACAAAAATAGTTACATTTATTTTCCAATATAGCTAAACAAAAGGGAGCGAGAAAGTACTGCACAAGAAGGTGAAAAACAAAACTTACAGAAATCGCGAACATTTGAAAAGCAGTGGCTATTCAATGAACAGAAGCATTAGCAAGTGGTGTGCAGCAATACTGGTTAATGCACTGAGGATATCTAAAATTAAAAATCCGATCAAACTTGCACACAGGCCAATAAACTGTAGTAAGTTGGATGAGAAGTTTTTCAGAGTATTTACGCTCAGATGTTAGGTAAATGCCTTTTTTCAGACATTCAATCATATTGAAACATTATTAATTATGTCGCAAACCTGAGATTGCCACGATAATCATGAGTGATACCCACTCATTGAAATGGATGGTCTCTCTATTAATATTTAATACAGTGGTGTTGAGTATATAATTTAATTTATTGTTTTTACTTCACTCAACTGTAAAACACTCCAGTTTAAGAGCAAAATATACTCTGCACTGTGCGTCAAAGCAAAACGGGTTTAATACAATACAAACCTCATCCAGCTTGTTTAATTTAAATTTGATGTTTGACAGACTTTGTCTCCAAAGTAGGGCCATGGCCACTGTACCTCCATCTTATCCGTGCTGTGTGTGTGCGCGTCAGTGCACGGGGGCAATTCACAGAAAGCCAAGAAACTCGTGCCTTTCTCCTGTAAATCCACTTCAATCATGCAGTCAATAGTCATGCACTGTTCCCTGATTCACAAATTGAGTCACAACACAAATGGAAACAAGTCACATGACTTTCGAAAGCCGTCAATTCTGAAGTATCAATCAAAATTGCAAGAAACGGAATTCGACGGAATCGAAATACTGCAGCCCACCAGTGTTGAACATAATCCGGTTTCCGGATCCCTATCGAACCGGATTCTGCAATTCAGAACCGGATCCGGTTCAGACTCGATTTCGAAAAAACTCAACCTGATCAGATATGGATACCCAAATTGCGTTGATCACTGCAGAAAAATGCTTAAAACCCTTTAAGGACCGCAAAGCCACTATAGTGGCCCAAACTTTGGCGGGTCATAACTTACCGACCAATAGAGCTAAGGAGTTGATCAAACCCTCTACGGATGCGGCAAGTCTTCGACTTGAGATCGAAAAAATTTTTTTCGGCTTGGATTTTGGGTTCTTTGTGTGTTACGTCACAATGAGAGCATGTTTGGGCCATTTTAGGCCAAATTTTCCGGGCCCTGGGTCCCAGACCAATCCGAAATTTTTTTCTCTCAATGTTTTTTTGGATTCTTAACTCGAAAACAAGTCTTCAGAGCCCATGATTGATCTGCTAGCATATCTGGATCGAAAATTATGGCTCAAAAAACAAAAAATGGTCAAAATTTTCCTCTCACAAACGCTAATCTGGGGGAATTTGACACCTGACTGTAGCTGGCCATAACTCGCCGTCAGAATGAGCTAGAGAGCCGTTCAAACCCTCTAAAGACTCGTGAAATCATGTATTTTTCAATAAAAAAACATTCTGATTTCGGATTTCGGGTTTTTTGTTGATGTATACATAATGAGAAGATGTTTATGCATATTTGGATATTCTTTGATGACGTCATCAAGTCACCCTATAAGACCCGCAGAGCCATTTTTTCACGCAAAGTTTTCTTCGATTTTAGGCCATATTTGATTTCTTTGGGGGGGGTATTGATTTTTCAGCGTTCCTGTACCCCAAACTAGGGCCAATGAATGGTAAGTTAATAAGGGAAATACCCGGAATAGGCCTAGCAGATCGGTAAAGTATTTGGGGCTTTCTGGCCTAACTTTGGAACCAGACATGCTAGAAAGTCGATCAAGGGCTCTAAAAGCTCGTGTTCGAGTCCGGGATCCAATAAAACTTTGAGCCACAATATGCGCACGTTGGATCCGCGGATAACATCATAAGAATATTTGCAAAACATCCTCCAATCATGAGGCCATGGACCAAAAAGGCCCAAAAAAATTCTGAAGGTTTATTTTTTTTATCTAATATAGAAGACTTCACGAGTCTTTAGAGGGTTTGAATAGCTCTCTAGCTCAATCTGGCTGCCAACCACGAGTGGCTAAAGTTGGACAGAAGTGGCCAATGTCACCTTTTTTAAAAATTTAAAATTTTTGCCAAAAACTGGGTTTTTGAGCCATAATTTTGTCTCCCGATGTGCTAGCAAGACAATCAAGGGCTCTAAAGACTCGTTTTCGAGTCACAAATCCAAAAAAATTTTGAGCGAAAAAAATTTCGCATTGCGCTGGCGCCCAGGGCCAGGCAAAGGCGCCAAAAATGCACAGACTTGCTCTCATTGTGACGTAACACACGAAGAACCCAAAATCCAAGCCGAAAAAATATTTTTTTTGATCTCAAGTCGAAGACTTGCCGAATCCGTAGAGGGTTTGATGAACTCTCTAGCTCCATTGGTCGGCAAGTTATGACTGGCCAAAGTTTTTGACCACTACAGTGGCTTTGCGGTCCTTAAGGGGTAACCCTTTAACGACCGCGCAAGCCCATATATTGGCTCGCACTCTTTTGGCCATAACTTGCCAGGCAATTGAGCTAAACCAGAGGTGGCTGGAGTCACTTTTTCAGACTCCGACTCCGCTCCTGTTCAATGATTTTTTAATCCGGGTCCGGAAATTTTTCAATTTGAGAATCCGAGTCTTTCAGACTCCAGCTACAACCATCGATCCAACCGTAATTTACCCATGTTTTTTCCGAAGAAATGACCACACAGACTCCTGCTACCGCCGAAATGGAAAAGTGACTCCGTATCCGGGTTCGTTTTTTCACAAATTTTTTACTCTAGCTCCGGATCCGGGTCCGAAAGAAAAACGCAGAAACCTGCCGGGGTCGACTCCGGTAATCCGGATCCGGTCCCACCTCTGCTATAAACTGGATGGCCAACTCATTGTCTCCGTCACGCGTGACTGCGCCTTTACTTTAAGCTGCGGACATGCAGGCAGAAGCATTGGTTTGTGTGCATACTGTGGTGTAGGACAAATGTTTATGCGCGGTTCTGTAGCCCTTCCGCAAGATATCCTATTCTGCGCCAGTTGTGCATAGGAGTTTACTATTTAAGCAAACAAAAGTGATTTTATCTAGCTTTTTGGATGTATTGCAAATGGTTCTTATGGGTCTTGTTCAGTGATAAAAGTATAATAATTTTCTTACAGGAACGATCCCGTGACTGTCAACACCATCTCTAAATTCCAACTATAATTGTAACAAAACAATCAAGAGTAAGTCAACGTTTGGTCCGCCTTGTATTGTACATTTTGAAAACAACCCTTTCGAATACAACCAAAAACCGTTGAAGGTTTACCACGGATCTTCACAGTAATTGTCCTCCTTCGGCTTTTGCCACTTGTTGAGTGAGCTGCTCTTCTTTCCAAACCGTGTTTAGACGTATGGCTCTAGATCCCATGTTTGGCTTGGGAGGAGCCACAGTGCTGATAAAGAACAAGTTGGCGGCATTGGTTGTAGTCGTACTTCTGCTATCGTTTATTACAATATTGCTCATTGCGCTAAACCCTCGCTCGCAGTCAGTATTACTTGGTGATAGAATGTTAACTGCCGCAAGCAACTTGCTGAATTTGCTAGAAATGCTTCTTCCGCCACTTGTTGTGTATTCAGTAAACCCAAGATGAATTTCTTGTTTGTTTAGATGAAAGGCCTCGTTTTAACTTTTTACTTCGTCTTTACCAAATCGAGGATTTTCATGTACCTTATTGTGTGGATTCAACACAGACTAAGAAGGTTTTTTCAATTTTACTTCCTTGAACGACATTGTTACTACTACAAGTTGAGCCAAAATAGAATGCACTCCCGTAGGAACAATAAGGCTTTCTATTATCTTTGTGTATATAGTTAAGACGTTTTGGGCTTTGAAAGTATGGCATATTGGTTTTGTAGTATTTCTGACAAAGTTTTTAATTCCTTGAAGACATCCGCCATTAGCGCTAAATAATTGAAAAAAACTGGTTGTACACAATTTGGAAAGTAATCCTTGAAATCTGGCTTTTTCTGCACATTGTCTAGTTTCGCAGCATCATTAAAATGTTCGGATAATCCTGGAAAAGAATGCCAGACTGCTGATATCGCTCTGAAATATGAAGCCACCCATCGAACAATAAACACCTCAACACCTTTCCGATTGTTTAGAAGGTTATATAGGCACAGCCAAAAAGTTCTCACATGCTCTATGGTGACTGGTTATATAAAGAATGCGCACTTTCAAGAATTGACTGCGAGTCATTTGTTCCACAGGTAATGTCTATTAGACTCTAGTGCATTCCCATCATCAAGTCTGTGAATGAGTCAGTGCCACAATACGATATCAGGAAATTCATCTTTGAGCAACTTTCCAACCCATGTTGTTTGTCTCTAGCCTCACGTTGGCTTCATCACTGCAAAATCTAATGAGTACTTCGTGCAGCAACTCATTGGTGAAAAAATTCGTTAGTAACTGTCCAAAACTGTGCCTTTGCTATGAGAAGCAGACTGAGCTGCCAGTCCACAACCAAATCCAACAGAAAGTTAACAGATGCCCCTCGCATTGCTATCAACGCTAGATTCTTGAAATTAGATTTAAGTTTATTTGTGACCAACACGGATAGGACTGCAGTAGATTCGTCGGTTGGAGCATTTATCTTGCTACTGCTCTCAATAATTTTAGTTGAAAGTTTTTTCTTCATCTGTGAAGACACATGACTAATTATATCAAACGCAAAAATTTTGCTGTGTAACACACCTCCCATTTCTGTGGAACTATCTTGCTGAAGAGCAATCAAACTTTCAAAGTCTGTGAAACAATTTTTATTTTTTACCATATAATATGCTGTTCTGAAAACTCGAGCAGTGATTTGAAAACCAATTTGTTCTTATTTTGCATTCAAATCAAGCAATTCGTCTTTCTTCGCCATTTCAAGAGTATTGATATCTCCTGTATGTACTTGGTGGGAGTTTTTGTGCTCGTGGATCTTTTTGCGCAGTGATGACAACTGGATCTCTCTTCTGCTACCATAAGAAGTGACATTGCCCTTTGCCCGTTGATTCGAAATAGCAAATTATTTACTTCCCAAATTATTTACTTCACGACAAGAAGTACAACCTATATTCCATTAATAGCGAACATCCAACTGTTCTTTGGGTCTAATTATTCTTCATATTGCTGTTCATTCCATATTGATGGACAAAGAGTTGAACGAGCTTCTTGAACTATAATCAGGGCTACAATCGATCTAGAACCAAAAATAAGGACGGCTGAGGAAAATTTGATTTTATTACCTGAAAAGAAAACAATTGTTCCTGTTTTCACGACTAACATCAGATCATATGTTTGCCTAATGTATTTATCTCCAGGAACCATGTCTGTTTGCATTTCTTCACTCAAAATTTACTGAAGAAGCGTTTTTGGGAAATCTGGTGAGCGTCCATCCCACGATTGATTATTACATTTTAATGAAATATATACAAAAGCAAAAAATAAAATTACAAAAACCAAAGGTTCTCGCAGTTGTTTGCTGGTAAATTTGCATTCTGTTAATCAACCTAAGCATACCTAAAGTGGTCAGTGACCTGCCATTTACAGCATGTGCATTGCTAGACAATGAGCCTCGGAATTGTTGGATCTGAATGAGAACAACCGTTATTTGGATAATGATAGATTTTCAGCTGCCTGAATATAGCAAGGTTGCAGAGATTCTCTATCCACATTCATATCAGGAATTTCTTTAGCTTTCGCAGCATATTAGCTCAGCTCCATAAGCGAGTTTTCTTTAGTTTTGGTAGTGCAATAGCTGTCCTGAGAAATTGAAAATCAGTCGGTGCTAGTTTTATTAGGAAACCATATTTTTGGCTTATAGAACATTAATGCGGTCTTCAAACCCGGAACTTAACCTACAAAAACCAAAAATTAGGAAAAAACGCACATTGCAGATTGCAAAGAGCGCAATATCTGATAATTCGCGACGCTGTACAGTTTTCACCATGCTTTGCCCTGCAAATGCATATGCGGAGTAAAGGCGCACTGCTGCGTGACCATAACAACGAAGACAATGGAGTTGGCCATCCAGTTCATAGTAATCACTGGTTTAACCAAAGAAAAATCTAGACTTCATATTTGACATCAATTATTTTTCTTTTTCTCACCCTGATCCAAACCCTAACCCGACACAGTTACCTAAACACGAATCCCTAAGACTTAATAATCAGTTTTCTCAGTGCATTTTATCTGTAAAATATTCCTCTGTGCATGCGTACATGGCGTGAAGTCAGAAATTTCGCTTGACACCGGGTCCGATTTTCACAAATTTTTGATTCCGGGCCGTATCCGCGTCTGAAAGAAAAACGCCTAAATTACGCTCAACCTAATTTATGATAACAAGTTTAACGTGAAGTGCTTCATCCATCACCTCAAAGAGATTGCTTTCCTGTAGCTATCCCAGCAGCAAGGCCGGATTTAGCTGATGCGAGACCCTAGACTAATCCACTTGTAAGGCCCCCTCTCCTATTGTTACGAGGGAAAAATGTAAAATAGAGTTTGCACTAAGCCCCAAATGACAACAATGACGTTCTAAAAGTGCGGTCAATGAATACTTCATAAATCCGTACTAAAGTGTCAAGCGATCACTGCGCTTGTCGCTGCCTTCGACCAACGATATTAAAACAACATGATTGGAATGAAGACAACTTTTGATTGTTCTGCTGGTCACGGTTTATGAATTTCAATAAAGCCGAGGATGGGGACTTTGTTGTGAAGGCCTGTGTGCCACACCGCAGTCACGAACTGCAGGCAGCCCATCTTAGTGCTAGTACTCTACTGATAATAAAAATTTCAATTCCAAGTTCTGAAAATTTTTGCACTTATATTTTAAAGTTATTTACTTTGTTGAATTCTCTCCACATAATCATTCATTATGAATTGGTGTTGTGACTAATGAGATGATCGGATAGTGGATTTTTATTATCCGATCCTATCCTGTTTTTGAAAAATGATATGCCTATCCGATCCGAATCTTGTTTTGGTTCAAATCACACTATCAGTATCCAAAAACTATCCGAATGTATATTGCGATGCACAACATACATTTTTGTGTTGCGTCTGTTTTGCCTTATGAGGCAAAATAACTGCTGGAGTTATTTTGCCTTTAGCTAAACACGATTGGTTGAAGTAGTTACACGACAAGTTTGCAATGCATGACCTGCTTAGTTGACCATGACATCTGTATAAGTTCAGTCCCATGCATGGATGATGGTTGTCATGGTTTGAGGGCTGGCAAGCAGTTAGAAGCTTCTTGTTTGCATTACGTGAACTGTAGGCTAAACTCTAACTTTAAACATTGAACCCCTAAACCTAAAAATTGGCCCTAAACCTTGACCACAAACCCTGATCCTAAACCCAAACCATAAACTCTTAAGCCCCAACCAATTGTCTCTGCGTATCATACTTGTCATATGGCTACTTCAACCAATTGTGTTCAGATGAAGGCAAAATAGTCCCAGTACACATTTTGCCTCAAAGCAGAATAGACACTTGAATGCGTTGTCCAACTTTGGGCCCTTTCATGCTTATAAACAGAAAGTTTGACATATCTTGCAAGTTTGACATATTGTAGCCTATTGCGTAACCTAAGTACTTTTCCGAGTCAACTGCATTAAAAAGCAAACTGAAGTTTTGCCACACAATCCACTCACCATGGGTGGGGGCTTTGGTGGGCATAGTTCCTCCGACACAAAGCTCCAAGCCCCCTCCCAAATTGAAATATGCAGCACTATAAAAAAGTGATGTTTATTGAAATTTCAGAATGTCAAGCCCACTGCACAAATGTAAACGCCCCTAGAAGACTTTCTGGTGACGATTCTGTTGCCACACCAAGCTTTTCATTGGCCATTTTTTGATAACAATGGTTACATTTTAACACCATCCATGAGTTCACATTCAAGTTTCTTTAGTTAATCTGCCCATTGTGGCACTTTAACCAAACCTAACTACATAGCAATGCTAGTCTACGAACCAAAACAGCATTCAAAACATTACACTGGCTTAAAATTTGTCATTTATATTGAAATTTCAGTCTAGTCTAAAAATTTCAGTCTAGTCAATGTCACAAAACAACAATTTTGCATAACATGTTTAAAAAAGCTATCTGGCCTGGTAAGCTATCATCCAACAACCAGTCAATGCAGGCTTACGTAGAATAGGTGTGAAGCAGAGATGAGCAAGGATCAGGACTGGATCAGACTGTATCAGGACTAAAGCCAATTTTGGCCGGATCAGGACTGGATCGGACTGCAATTTTTTTCAAAATTGGCGGATCAGGACTGGATCGGACTGAGAAAATTTTTGTTGTTTTAATGTGGTTATTACGAAAATATCAAAAATTTTAGTTGTGATCCGACTTCACAGGTTTGCTAAATGGTACTATTGATTTTGCCATCAAATGCAAAAATTCTGCTGGGGCTGTTTTGCAAGTCGAACTGTATCCGCGTTTGTTCACATATAACGTTGAGTTCTAGTAGCAACGTGAACATAGTTGAGTGGTTAGTGTCTATGCCTGCTGTGCGATTGTTCGTTAGTTCTGCTCTCAGCATTTCCTTTGGCTTAGCTCGTACAGGTTACACCTTTGATAGGAGTGCTTTTAATGTCGTTTTCCAAAAGGTTAGGGTTTACGTTTAGGGCGTATGTTTAAGTTTCGGTTTAGCATTTACCTTTAGGGTTTAGGTTTGGGGTTTAGGTTTCGGGTTTAGGTTTTAGGTTCAACTTTTAGGTTTAGGGTTTGGGTTTAGCTTCAAGTTTTGTGTTTTGGATTTAGGTTTTGGGTTAAGGTTTTTGGTTTAGGTTTTGGGTTTAGGTTTTGGGTTTAGGTTTTTGGTTTAGGTTTTGGTTTAGGTTTTGGTTTTAAGTTTTCGGTTACGTTGTGGGTTAGGTTTCGGGTTGGGTTTTGGGTTAAGGTTCAGGTTTTAGGTTTAGGTTTTGGGTTTAGGTTTTGGGTTTAGGTTTTGGGTTTAGGTTTTGGGTTTAGG
>Ga0210059_1001335_pt1 | contig 36755 bp, 31 predicted proteins | sample Ectturendosymbi2_FD_188042 | JGI IMG/M metagenome (GOLD analysis project Ga0210059, IMG submission 188042) | Ecteinascidia turbinata endosymbiont from Florida, USA - Sample 2 (SPAdes) (version 2) | ecosystem: Host-associated > Tunicates > Ascidians > Unclassified | place: Key West, Florida... | reverse complement strand
GTTACCCAACCGTCAAAAACAACAACACAGCTTATCATGCATTTGGGAAATGTTGAATGCAGGCTAGAGGGTTTCTAAATTATCGTTTAAAATATTGCTGGCCGAAAGTTATCTACTGCATATGTCTGGGGCTGTCGGATGGCCGGTGTTTCACTGCTAATTTAGCAGAGGCCGGTAAAAGGCCGGTATTTTGAAAATCAGTGTCTGGAGCCGGTATTGTGAAAATAAATAATTTACCGTAACTTCAAAAAGAACTAACGCAGAATTTCTCAAACTGTAACGACACTAGTAGTGAATCTTGTCAGGATAGATCCTTCAGCGAAGTTTATTTGCTGCTGTTGACGAAATCTTTGGTGCGATTGTAACGTCACACACACACCGAAATATAACGAGTCAGCCGAAATACGGGCAAATCATTAATTGTCGCTTAACAATACTGAGTGTCTCTCTGTTTTCCCTGTGCCGCTTACGAATTACGACACAGCTTAGATCTGGCGCTGTTGACAAAATGGCCGGTGTTTTTACAAAACGCATTTGGCAACCCTGCATATGTCAACCAAACGATCTTAAAATTAAGAAAAAAACTGGAGGGGCCAAGCAAAAATCTGGGGGGGTCATGGCCCACCCAGGCCCCCCCTTAGAATCGCCACTGTTTTGCACTACAGTATAGATGATCAAAGCCCGTTTGCTTAATTATGTTTTACTACAACGAACTCACGAAAAAAAGCGCAACTTCGTGAGAGTAAAACAAAATCTCACCAAGTAGTTGCTTTCCTGGTGCAGAAACAAGATAATCCTTATTCAGCGAAAATGATGCCCGGAATACGGTATCGCTCAACACCAACCCGATCATCCCAGAAAAATTCAACGCCAAGTAACGAGGATCAGCCTCTCTTACATATGCGGTTTGCTGCAAGATTTCTCTGCTATGTTCCTTCATTACCACTGAAAAGAAATAATTTGAATCGAACAAGAAGTATGCTTGTTTTTGTATTTTATTTGGTTTGAGACAAGCACAGGATCAATGAAACTGCGAACCTTATATTTCGACTGAGCATAAAGTTCCAGAATTGCTTTGTATGATTTCACTCTGTTGTTCACGAGTTTAAAAAATCTAAGCAAATAGCAAAACACGGTTGCTTTTTCAACTGCGCGAGATATTAACAGTCTGGTGAACTTTAAAGAAAAACAAAAAACTAAATGATAATGTTTTACTATGGATATGGCTCAGCCCTTACGCATATTCAAGAATTTAACCGTGTTACAATTTTCAACAACGAAGTTAATTGAAATGAGAGCGTCTTTTTCATCTGTTCTCAACCTGCGTTCGCTGGTCGCATGCGCCCTAGTTGAAGGTTTTGTGTGGCCCAATTAAAGGTTTCATTGTTGTATATGTGCAATATCATTAACAGTCTGTCTTTATTTTGATAATCTTAACTTTGACATTTTTGATACAGTCGTCCCCAAACGTTCTACTCTATCATGCCTGGATTGTGTAAAGGAATATATTCCGTGCCATAGATGGAGGAGCAGGCAATTTTTTGATGGTGAGAAAAATATTTTGCCCAAATTTCCTCAAATTTCCCGAAAAACTTTTATGCGGCAAAGTGTGTTGATTTTGCCATAAATAAACTTCTTTTGTCTCAAGCGTAAATGCCGTAGCGTCAGCACCTTGCATGAAAACGTTGAAGTCCGTGCCACCACCACTTACATGTCTACCATTTTTTTCTTCAAGACGTGAAGCAAAGGCGACATTGTATTCAAAACTTAACGAAAAAGTGTGTTTTTTGTTGTGACAAACTGAAATCTATACATTTCTCAGAAAATATATGAAATTTCATTTTCGAACAAAAACCTTTGCATTACGCAAATATGGTCATACTGGTTGAGCTCATCGGTAGTAATTTGTTGCTCATTTTGACTTGCAAAGATTCGTCGTGTATTTGCTTGGTGCAGCGTGGTCCAAACAATTGCACGCGGGCCGCATGCTGCCCGCAGACAGTTTTGTGCAGCCCGCGAACACTTTCTGTGCTCCGTATATTTCACAAAATTGTACACATTGCATTAGCCACACGCTCCTAGTAATAAGTCACACATCGTTGAAGCGCAGTTCAATATGCAAATTTTGGGAAAACAATATCTTTTGACGATTTGAGACGTTAAAATAGCTAACCTCTAGGCTAGTTCCTCTCTTTGCAGCCCGCAAAATTTTCATGAAACCGTAATGTGGCCCTTGATGTTCGCAGTCTTGGACCAAGCTAGCTTGGTGCATCTTCGCCAACACACGCAATGATTCGTAGTGATGGCATTAACGAAACATCTGCATAACCCGTGCATGTAAGCAGTTACTAACAAAAACTCTGCAGCAAGCAGTGAATTGGCTTACGTACGTTTACGTGTCTAAATCAGAACATACTGTTGTGAAACGTGCACTGGCTAACATAACGAACTTCCATAGCCCGGAATAACAAGAATTTGCGAGCAACAGCCGAACGAGGGCGTTAATTCCGGTTGGCAAAATAAAAAGAAAAAAACAGCATCGATCGCGTTACCCATGGCACGGTGTTGAAAGGAACAGGAAAAGAATCGTGTCGAGTAAGAAAATATCAACATCACCAGTGTAAGCACTGTCTTATCGCTAAAAAGATTGTTACCAGTCACTGCAGAAGGAACATGGCGCGATAGACGAGCTTGCACCACAGTAAAAACTAATTAATGTCTTGTTTCGGATGTGACTCTGTTTGAATCTCGACGGTTAAGTCGATTAGTAAAAGCAAGTCAAGAATACACGAAAAGTAGAAATGCTGAATAGCCCTATACTGAAAATGACGGCCAAAGAAAAAGATGTGAACGACATTTGCAATATAATTGCAATGTACTGATAATGTCAGCACCAGTTATCGAAACGTTAACAAAATGTCGTTTACATCTTTTGCTTCCGTCGCTATATTTTCAATAAAAGTCAAGGATGTTCAGAGGAAGCGCAAATTAAAAATATTCATTTTTGTGGGAAAGATGACGGTGACAGTTGCGTGATTTGGAGCTACATGAGAAGCTTGAATTTAAATCTGCACAAGATATCTTGAACGAAAGCGCTTGTTGACTTAACACGTCTTGCTGCACTTAGTCTCAACCATGAGTGATCCTAAGTCAAACGGTAAGCATAGAAATAATAGAGACAAATTTGGTGGATTCGCCATTAGCATCTCGCCTCTACCCTGATTACAACGAGCGATGAAATTGTGTTTTGAAATTTTTTGCTTTCTTGATTTGAAATGTACATTGCGTGCTGCATAAGTTTCGTCACAAAACGCGATCATTCATTATCATGTTTATCTCCGCATTTCCTTTGGGCATTGTATTTATTGGAATATTATTGTCGTGGATGAGACGTATTCACCAAAAGATGTTTACCACCAAACAGAATCGATCGTGAGAAACATTTATAATTTATAAAATATATATAAAAACATTCATAGATCATTTATGATCTAGATTGTTAGAAACAGTAATCCTTTTGCAGGGCTGTTTGGGTTTGCAGTGGTGACTTACGAACGTGTAAGAAGCAAGTTTTTTCGCCGTCATTAAAGTTAACTTCAAAATCACAAAATGCGTTACTTTGTTGTTGTTGAGCATATAGGTGCTATCAAGTAGTTCAAAATCAACTTATTATATCTCATCGACCCATAACCGTCCGCATCCACTCATCAACTTGTCTTCGCGTTAACAGTAATAGCAAACTTGCAACTCTCAGAGCACAGAGACAAGTTAGCAGGTCATTGCTTTTTTAGGTATTGAGTCCTTCTAATCAGCGTTGCTGTACACACACAAAAACTTGCTTGTCAATAAAACCATATGATGAACGGTCTCTGCACGTGTTTAGGGGAAGGTGAGGCACAGAAGGTCTAGGGGCACAGTCGTCTTTTTGATTTATTCAAAAAGTTGAAAACATTGAACTTTAAAGTTTCCATGGTGATTTAGTCTCATAGCAGCTGTAGTACTACAGTGAATTTTCCTTGATAGGCCGCCGTTGTTACAAGTTACAGAGCAAGTTGTGTTTTTGCTACCCAAAAGTAATTTATAAAATTGCATTTACATTTGGGTTTTGCCCGCGTTCAACATCTTCTGTTCTGCGTTTTTGTGACGTTGTAGTCAGGGCAGTGCTACATTATTTGATAATGCCAGATTTTAAATTCTTTTTAAGCTGAGTTGGTACTTTTGTATGCATGGGGCACATCTGACAAAAATGGGGCACACTCAACACATTGCCACTAAGTAAGTCTAAAAAGCATGAGGGGTTATATTGGAGCACAGTAGAGAACAATTTTGATCTATGAGCATTTTCAGGTTTATTGTGTGCTTAGAGGCGCATTATATTCGTATGGCAAAGCATGAATTTTAGCATACTGCATTGGTTTCATTTAATGTTTGGTAATCATACAAATTTGTTTTGCCATGCAGTGATAGTTTGTAATTAGAATATGAAAAAGCGGAGAGGCAGTCAGCAGGTGCCTATTTTACATGGGATATCACGTGACCATTACGCAATGCATGCAACCCAACTTTTTATTGACCGGTCAGGTGTTCCCTTGCTCATGTCTGGTGTGCCCCACGCATGCGGCACACCCGACAGAAAAAGTACCCTTTTTAAATTGGTTGTCAACTTTTTTCTGAAGGGCGTTGTTTTCATGTTTTGGCATGATATTGTGTATATAGAGTTGGTTTATTGTGTGACAACTTCTAAGCATGTTTTGACTTGAAATAAAGTAGCAGTGGTTAAAAATGTAAAAAGTGTCAACTGTACTCCACCTCCCAACATCACATATGCGCCCAAAATAGTCTTTGCGCACTCATTCGCCAGGGTTCGGTGAACAAAGACAATCCTCGTTCCTCCTCAACCGATCACCTTCTCTCCTAGATGTTCTGCCACACTACTATTGCATATGAACCACCAAAAGGTAGTGATTGTGTTACTCGAGTCAACGACTTGATTCTAATGACAATTGTAGCGACTAAAAGCCATTCACATTTTTAGAAAATAATGCAATCACGCAGATCGAGTAACAGTTTTTGCAAAAAGGTTCGAATTGACTGGAGCCACAACCACTTGTGGCACAAACTGAGTATGTTTTCCGCAGTTTCCAAGGCCATGTTGAAAGAAACATCTGAATCGTTTTGAAAATAAAACAACAAAACACAAAAAAGGAAAAATGCTTTATTTAAGTCAACGTTGTCTCGATCTCGCAAACGAATATTTCGAATTGATTCATGCATTTTTGTTATCAACTCTTTACTCAATTAAAATATATTTGAACTCATGACTCGACAAACGTGACTCACCAACATTACCCCCATGGAGGTGCTTGTGCTTATTACTTTGGCGGTAAATAGTATTTTCTGTGAGTTCACCTCAATTTCAAAGAAACTCTACTAAATCTTTTCTAGCTTCTAGGAGCGCCTGTTTGGTGAAGACACTAGCAATAGACCCGAAAAAAAATTGAGGCAATGGTAAATTATTAAAAGGAACAGTTTTCAACTCCCTGTAAAAAATGTTGGTACCCTTGCGATACTCCCCAAATGCTTGTGAATTGTTGCAATAAGTTCGTAATGAACCAGCATTCTAAGAAAACTTCCATTTATCCCAAACAGGGGGTGCTTTGATTTAATAAACAGTTATTTTAAAAATTCATGACCAGCTGAGGCAAAGCGTTTTGTGTTTCAACAGTGAGACAACTAGTAGCAAAAGAAACAAAACTTTGCAGCACTTTTGCCATATGCAGTGACTTGGGTTTTAAGTTTTCGCTTCCAGCATTGGCGTGACTATCTGCATAACTGTGTGTAACCTTCGGCTGTTTGGAACAAACAATTAGGTCTCGGCCTTCCTAGTGAAAGAGTGAAATTATGAAAAGAAAAGTTAAATAGATCAATTTATGAGTTATTTTACATTATCCCTAAACAATTTCGGGGAAAGCCAAATAAAAATTAAAAAAAATTAATGACAGGAAACCGAAACGCAAACAAAAAAGAATTAACGAAAGGGAAATGCAACTAGCAAGAAAATCACCGACAATAATTAATCTACATTTAGACTCCAATTGACCGGTGTACCTGACCAGAACAACTGTGGTCCTAATCGTTTTGCGAAAAAGAAATTATTTTCGTGCTTATGTCAATACACAAGAAACGCAGTGGGCTACGCCAGTCAGTGGCGTAACTAGAGGTTTGAGCCAGGGGGGCAAAGCTTAGCTGAAGGGGGCCCACTGGTCACCGTAGGGAGGCCCACTAGCCAATACTCACAAAAAGTTAAGAAGTGATAGTGAATCTCTGGATGTCGTGAATGTCCAGACTCGGCTCGCCGGGGCGGCTCACCACCTTCCCGCGTCGGTTACGCCACTGACGCCAGTCCTAAGCCAAACAAATTCTGCAGCAAAAAGACAGCTCGCAGATTCAACAAACACAATACCAGAAACGCACTCTGCCAAGCACAGGCCGGACAATCACATCAGCACGCATTCTGTCAGGTCAGAATGTGAAAAATGTCGCATGAGAAACACATTCCGTTCTGCCGCCCAAAGTTTCAAACAGCCAAAGCTGCATTTCATCAGCACAACGCACAACCGCCGCCTCAATCCTGACGCTAACGAAACTTACTTTCGATGGAAAGAATTGCCACAGCCGATAACTGACTTTCGCCCATAGTAGAGCACAAATAGGATTTTATCTTTTTTATTCTGTCCTTCAACGTAACGGCGCAAATACTGCAGAGGCATCGCATGTGAAAACTCATGTTTATTCTTCTTGCGTGAATGTTAACCACGTTTCAGAGGCAGGCCCGTGACCAGCGGGGCGAAGACCCCCTAGAAGAATTTTCGCCCCCCCCTGGAAGAATGTTTTGGACATAGTCTAAAACTATTTGACACAGTTCAAAATTGTTGAGCATCTCTAAGAAAACTCTTCGCCCCTTCAGGTGTTCCAAGCTGCTTACAGGCCTGTTCAGAGATGCAGAGTACCAGAGCAACCGCATGGGCAACGACGCACGCAAGTGGAATCGGGCAGCGCAGAACACCCTTGACACTCCGAAAGGAGTACAAAAAGAGCAGTATACAAGAAATTGAATTGAGAGTACTTAAAACGCAAAATGGGGGTCTTGCAGATGTTGCCAACGTCATGCAGATGTTGACGTTGGTGCGCAATGTTGAACAGTGGAGGCACTTTGCAATGATCAACGTTTTCATACAAGCAGCAAATTTATGATACACATCACCAAGTCATTCATGCCGTACCAATTACTATTGTGCAGTAACCGTTGCAACAGGTGTATGCATTGTCCAAAAATGAAGCTGAGTGAGATACTAATCCGCCATATTGGGATGTCCCAGCATTTTTTTGAAAACAGTGTGTGACAGTGGATAGTGCAGGATTGCTCATGTAAACATGTTACAAGCCTGAACAGACCATATTCTTTTGTGGGTGAAATTAGTGACTTTTTGTTTTTGGTGCATAATCCACAAAGACGAATTGCTACATTTGCTATTCAACAATTGTAATTTTTATGACCATCATCATACCCTTCTTGGTCGGCATTTTCAGTGCTGTTGAGAATCAAATCAAAATGCAGATCACACCCAAACACACCAGAGCATGATATTGATCTCCGTTGTAATTTTGCTAAAGTTTTCCTCATTTCATTGAGCTTGTTCATACACACATCAAAATAGACTTATCCATCTCATTAGTTTGGATTTCGGGGATTTTTGCAAGGCATTGTTGGCTTGATTGATTGCATTTCTGCTTATTCAGTTTGGAATTGTTACCAACGGTCGGACTTTCTGTTTGTTCACTCCACAGTTCAAAATCAAATTGATTCCAGAATGGAAGGTACGGCGATTTTACGGCGATATCTAGAACTCCTAGATATCCCTGAGCAGTTAGAAGACAGGTTAACTTCAGAGAGAGTACGTTATTCGAAACGTGCTTTATGGGAAGAGAGCATAACTTCCTAGTAAATGTAATTCAGGTCCTGCACAGTAAACCTTCGAGCCGGAAAGTTATACGTCACAGATCATTCGTAAAACGCAATGTCTTCATGTCACAGTGCTTTCGCTAAGTTTTTCATTATTTCTGAAGATACAAACAACGTCTCCATATCCACGCTGCACTGATTGGTGTACATACTTACGTTACTACTTTTATGTAAAAAAAAATTATTAAAACACCAATAAATGAATACATAGTGTGATCCACGTCAAAGCATCTTCTTTGGCGCACTCCAACGTAGTGGATCTTGATGCATTCCTCTCTTTGCTCATTTTGGAACTTTTCTTTTCTCCCCTGTTCGGTTTCTTAGGTTACTATCAACTACAATTTGAGCAATAGCCTTGATTAATAGAAGTGGGACAAAAACTATTCGTTATCAAATATTGGCACTTAAGTTTCTCAGTAAAAACGTGCGACAGTCCACCAAGTAACTTACAAACATAAAGTGATAAAACTAATTGAAATATCCAAATGTCAGTATAAAAAAGAAGCACAACGCTTACAATTAAGAAGTAACTTAACCATCAAGTGGAAAATCCTCTCCTGATCTCACGAAATTCCTACCCGGAGAGGAATTCCACCCGGTTGGGAACCACTGCTGTAACGATTTCTCAAAAATTTGTTGGAGAATGAAAACTTGGTCTGTGTTCTAATGGGACAGGACGAAAACCGTGCTGTTTTTCCTCTAGCTTTTTTTCAAGTATTTTGAACATCTTTTTCCAAGGAACTTGCCTCATACTATCCCGGGAAGGCTAAAGAGAGATATTCCCCAATAGTTTGAAGGCTTTCGGTCTGCCAGATTTCTGCATGAGGATGATCACCCAGTTTGCCAGTCTTTCTGTGCGTATCCAGAATGACCACTGTTGGAGGAAATGGGGATGTAGGCGGTGCAAGCGCACCCCCAAAATTTTTACTTTTCTAACGTTTGGACATAACTTCAAAAAATAAGGCAAACAATTTTCGGCATCCTTACCAATGCAGTTTGTTGTATATATGTGTAGTTGAATAGACAATCCTGTGAGACTCACGGCATAGTCACAAGGCAAAACAATATGGTCGGTCTACAAGCAAAATATATGTCTTCAGAGAAGGAATCAGCTTCAGGCCTACTTTAGCTAGGTGTGAAGCTTCTTGCTGAACAGCAATGTTTGGAATGCGAATGAAACGCCAAACCTCAGAACTATGAGGCAAAGACTCAAGAATACTGAGCCAACTGACTTCTGACAATGTTCTTGTACAGCCCTAGCACACGTTTTGTTCGGTTCTGCTCAGGTAGCCTAACTGTTAGAAGCGCATTGTATGGGTAACACCAATTAAAATGGTAAATTGCGTTTCAGGAGCACGGGCGCATTTTTCAACAACTCAGCTACTATTTTCTAACTAATCTGACATAAAAAAACAAACTTGTATCGCGAAATGCATATATATCTTTAAAAAATATGTTTTCTGTGGGACACAGGCAAGCTGACTCCTGCTAAAATGGCAACATTCCTATATCAGATGCAATGCAACCGAAGTTAACGACTCTGCTTGTCTTATCAGCTAATTTCCTCGTGCGACGCAGTTTGAAGCTTCCGTGTCGATCACAAGGCCAGACTTGTTCATGCTAAAATGCCATGGGATACCAGACGTTGTGCAACAGCACCGATTTTGTTATTTGCCTTTGAGACACCACTACCATCCCAGTCGTAACCCCCCTCCTTACTCAAAAAATGCAAAACCTATGCATATTTCGATCGGACTGCTCGGCAGACCGCTTCGAAAAAATCAGCTTCTGTAGCAACTAGGTTAATAAGTGTTTTAAGTCTTTCAAAAATATGTTTGAAAACTGACTATACCGGATGTGGCTAGCATTTCATAACAGTGACGGATCCAGACCAGGCGTTTGGAGGGGCAGTCAAATTGGGGCGCCAAAAGTGTTTTCACTTGCCTAAATACCAAAGGTTGTCTGGGACAAAAAAGGTTAGGTCAAAAAGTGGCTATTTTTGTTGGTCGAACTATGCTATTTTTCAGGGAATAACCACAGCTTGAAAGCGCTTTAAATCATTAATTCAGAAAACGTTTGAAATGGGTCCCAAACAGTGGGCCTCATTTTTCACAAGCTACACAGATCTCGTATATCTACAAAATGAATTTAATAGGTACTGTATAAAAGCATGCTGCGCGCAAGCGTTTGCCACTGTTTTGGATATCCCTAACGAAATAAGGGAAGAACAGTGTCTGAAATGCATTCCTGACCTGGTCAAAATCAGAACGACTTTTAGACTTGGAAGTGACAACTCATGTTTCACGATACGACTCAAATAAAAAGCTAAATGACGATCATGTTTCCAAGCCGAGCTTGTGCATTAACATGTACATTAAAGACTTATTTATTGCTGAAGCGACAATTCAAAAACAACAAGTGAATGAAAGGCATTTGCCAGGACACTACTCCCATTTTAAGTAGCTTTGTCGACTATCGTAAAAAAGCGATCTCATAATCGTGACGTCTTGTTTTGATCTGCCCGTTGACCAAACAATACGTGCAAAATCTGGGAAAGTAGTCACTACCGTTCATGACCCTGAATTCCCAAATATCCGTTTGTGGATCCTTTATGTTTAACTGTCCCGCTATCTTGACAGAAAAACGTGCCGTCAATAGTCTTAATTCTGTTCTCTGTAGACAAAATCACTAGCTCAGTAGACTTACAGCAATTATCTTAAAGACAACCACTGGAATCCCCTGGGTATTTGATTTTGCGAGCAATTGTATTCTTATTGTCCACGGTACACAACATTATATACATTCAACTATGAAATCACTGAATATACCAAAATAGTGAAACGTTTTGCGCATACTACAATATTCGCTACTTAATGATTGATATTCATAAAAAACTTATAGCAACATAAGTAACAATGCAAGTTTACATACAAGTTCCTTCAAATAAACAATTATCTCATCCAAAATGATATCATCCAAGAGAGTGACAGTCTCATTTTGTACCATTTCATCCAAAAATCTTTAGATCTCATTTAAAATCTTACAGTCATTTTCAATATCAAATGTGATTTCTCGATCCATGTCAACTTTTAACAGAACTTTAACTCGTGTTCTTTTCAGAAAACTTATCTTGCCTAAACTGGCAGCATGTCACTTTTACATTAAACATTCAAAAACCAACTAACTAACTGTTATCAGGTCGCGTGCACCGTAATTTATAGTGTGACCTGATTTGTTTTTCCGAAAAACCTTTTGTAAAAAAATCGTCCATTTTCGAAGTACACCAACAACCTCAGGTTAAGCTTTTGCTTTTTCTTTTTACTTCTTGATTGACAGCATTTTCATGCATCCTGCCGCGGCGCTGTCCATCAATTTAAGATCCGGTCGGATCGAATTTTAGTCGACAAACTTTCACATTCTGACGTGAAACAGTGCTATCAAATCGTATTGCTTTGCTTTCCCACAGCACGCTGACTATAGCTGACAATCAAGGTTTTCGTTTGTTCTATTATGGCGCAATTTGTTTTGCAACACCATAAGTGCATTTCTTTAGTCACCAACCCTTCCGGACGAATGTCACGTTTTTGCACTCGAACATCGCAAAGATTTCATTGCGGATGTCCACGAACCTTATGCAATTTTCCTGCCTACTTTTCAAAATGGCTTACGTAGTTCGGCACGTGATTTCTTTCTTCGTTTGCTTTGACCCGTAATTTCTTATTGGTGCATAATTATCACGTGTTTTCTGTCTTTGTTCAGAATGTGCATTTTCACAGGGTAGCACCTTCTGGAAATTTCTGCGAGAAAAAGCCTTTCGTTAGTTACCACTTTTGCCCCCCGTGTTTTTACCTATTCTTAAGATTGTCACTTTCTTGTCAACATACGATAAACATACATAACACAATAATAACATGAAATAAAGTCGCACAAGCTTCAGCACTAATCAGTTTTGTGAGCATTCAACTTTTTCAACAACATATGGCATAGGACGTTGTTTTTCGCTGCGTCTTATGATGTATTGGTGATTTATTTCTTTTTCAGGCAATTGGCATGGCTCTTGCATTGCATTAAAATGGTCCGTATCTCACATACTTTTTTCAATCTTCTCTCTAGTCAGCGTTGCAAACGTAGTATCTTCTTGCCAGCAATAAAATGCTTTGTTCTTTAAGTCTTGTCGTTTCTGTATTCTTTCCACATACAAGCCACCTTTGCGTGAAGATAGCGAGAGTTGATATACATCATCGGTATAGTCTTCCAAAATTCGATAGGTTACCATTTCGTCATGCTGTCAGCAATTTTTAGTCATACACAATTTTTGTCCTTGTTTTATTCTTTTTAGAGTTCAGTTCTCATTAGTGTCAGTAAACAGCCTTTCCTCTTTTCGTTCCGTAATTAATGTCATTTCTTTAGCCGGCATGTTATGGATGAAACATTCCATAACAATCGCATGAGAGATTTACGCTGGGCCTTACAGCATATTGCCCTAAACTGCATTTAACGCCACGTATAAAGGTAGATTTTCAATAAAGTCTTTAAATACCTGTTCACATTTTTCGACACTGGATTGCTGATGTGAAGAAAAAAAACATTAATCCCACCAGACCAGGTTATTAAAAAAAGTTGTGACACTTTTCAACAGAAGTGGAAGCAAGCGGACTGAGCCTCCCAAATTCACAATCAATACCTCCAAAGTCAAGCTCTAGCCTCCACATGAAGTCATTTTGCAATTCATTGTATAATATTACGAAGCTCCAGAAGAAGCTCAAAGCCATCCGCAATGCTGTTGATCTGGAAATGGATCTGCTTCTATCCAGCCAGGCCATTAAACACAGAGGAGAATCAACCTATCACCCATTTAAAACCACGAATCTTCGCCAACACCACGGTCACCAGTAAAAAAGTTAAAGATTTGACCAGAAGATTGCTTTTTTGCTCAAATTTATATGATACAAGCGGAATGATCTAACAACTACTAAGCTAAGCATTTTTCTGTCGGTTGGAGATTTCGCTAACCATGCCAAATTTGTCTTTTCATGACCAGCGTGAGTTGTCTACGGGTGTGCAATTGCAACAAAAAGTTCAAAACCACACAACCACCAGTAACTTTTGGCTGACGCGTCGCCTGGTGGGGGCAAAATGCGCCGTCATTCCACCAATTTTGGACTGCAAATATTCAAGTGTTGAGCAAAAACTGTTATGACAACGTAAAACCAATTAATCAATCCACTAAGCTGTAGATAGCTAGTATTTTGCCAAAGTTTCTGCGTTAAAGCTATAGGCGTACGAAGTGAGGGGGAGGTTCGGACAAGATTTAAAAAATTCAGAAAAACGTCCCGATATTTTTGGGTAAGCTTCTGAAACAGAACCATCGCCCTGCAAAATTCTCCAATTCGTGTTTCCTCAGTGGCGCAAAAATTCGGGCGAATTGAAAATTTTGCCCCGCCTAAAGCCCAAGGTTTTCGTATGCCTCTGGTTAGAGTTGTGTACCATGATTTGTTGAGACGCGTCGCTGCACGCAGTAACCAGGGGCGTAACAACGGGGCGCAAGGGGCACGATTCCCACATCACGATAAGGCCGCCGAAAATTACTAACAATGTCACATGAACTTCAGTGCAGTACATTTGCTTCCGGAAGACCTCAGGTTCGAACACTGGCGCCAAACTTGCTTTTTGCCCCGGGCGCAATCTAACCTCGTTATGCCCCTTGCAGTAATTCAATACTCCTCTGCGTTGTTCATGTACGTGAAGTGAGGAGTTGCACAATTGCATAGTTACGCAAGTCATAATTCCTTGAGCTAATCGAGCACGTTTAACGCATTTTTGTCATATAGCGGCAAGGTTTTTGCTAACGTAAACATCTGTAGCTTTTTACACTCTGTATTATGGTTCAATCAGCAGGGGCGTAATGAAGGGGCAAGCGGGCGCAATTACCCGGGCGCCGAATCGCTCTGGGGGCGCTGAAATACTGCGGGGGCACCAAAAATGTCACACGTATATTCTTCAATGCAGCATATTTGCTTCCGGAAGACCTCATGCTCGAAAATGAGGGCGCCAGACTTGCTTCTTGCCCTGGGCGCAATCTAACCTCGTTACGCCCCTGTCAATCTGGAGATTAGTTCCGTCAAGAAATCCATCCACTCACTTTTATGTGGCAAAACTGCGATGCAGACAAACTGCGGACTCACGAACTGCACTGGCAATAGCCCTGAAACTGTTTTTTCGTTTTCATTTTGGAGGCTTGTAAAATCTTGAGTCAGTAATAAATTTTCCACATTGCATTCCTATTTTTACTGCTGCCTTTCCATTTCTTTTCACGGTCATTAGGCATTTAAGATTAAACTTGTAAAAAAACAGACCAATTTCATACAGCACAGCAGCAAGTCGAGAACTGCGAACGCCACTGCATTTGGGAAGGTTGGGCAGTTCTCATGCGGCAAAGAAATAACCAAACAGTGGAACTATTACGAAACAATGGCATCGTTCACGCTATTCGATAAGAGGCTGGGTAAAGACCTGCACGGAAACACTGACGTTTAACTAAGCGAAAAACATTGTTTATTTTAGAGTATTTTCAAATCTGTTTCTTCTATCATGGGCACCAAAAAGTGGCGCATTTATGGCAGAGGGGCGCCACAAAGGTTTGGCGGGGAAGTTGCTCCAAACTCCCCCCCTGGATCCGCCACTGTTTCCTAAGAAGATGAAGGTGGGAGGTTTCAGCCCATCGCCAACATGGACGTAACAAAAACATGATATTCACAAGTGTAACCAAAACCCATTTTGTATGGGTCACTTGATTCTGAATCTTATGTCGAAATCTGAAACGAAACGATGCAGATCGTCATCGTTAGAAGTCATTGCAGCGATATCCAACATGTGTGCATTACCTCAGCTTCCGTAAAACTGACGAAGCTGACCAGCCCCTAGATTACTCAAAGCAACCCCCTGGAAACACTTAATTTTAAACCGTGTTGTTTCGTGGTTTGTAATATCACAGTGCACATAATAGACAATTCAGCGAAGCTACCCTCTCCAAACAAAAGCTGTAGATTTATTGAACAGTTTTCAATGTGAACTTTTGTTCGAATCTGGTCTCGATGTTGCCAAATGCAGCGACTGCAAAAGTATCGAACTTTTAAATCTCTAAAGAATGTAAGTAATTCAAAACTCTGGTGAAATCGTACTAAACTCAGATGGTCATCTCATAAAGCGCTGTAAGTTGCACTGAAAAAGATTTATTTGTGAAAGTCGTGCATTGATACATACTGTATTTCATGCGTTAGTCACGCTAGTTAGGACGCAAGAACTCTCACCGCTTGGTAGCACTTCACGTCGTTTCACTTCCCAACAATCGTGTAGTACTTACTGTACAAATAAATGTTTTTCTGTTCATGTTCAAATGTTAAACATAAAACACGCGCCTTGTACTTTCCAAAGGGTCTACATTTTCTTAGATTGAAAGTACTGCATAACTTTTAGCGTGCATTATCAAAACCATTGGTCATGAATTAGGTATTAAAATAACTTGATGCATGCCCTGTCATTGCACAACGACATCTCATTCTTCGCACCGAGTGCCTCCACATGTTCATTGTTCCACTAATTGGTGGTGATATTCCAGAATTTAATGGTACATTACACCAGAGGTGGCCACGAGCCGGAGTCGACTGCCCCGGATTTTGCATTTTCTTTCGGATCCGTTGTCACAAATTTGTGAAAAAAAACGACGCAGAGTCACTTTTTGTTTTCGGCAGTAGCAGGTGTCTATGTGGTCATTTTTTAAGTAAAAACATTGCTTAATTTCGGCTGCATCGATTGTAGCAGGAGTCTCCACAGGAGTCGGATTCTCAAATATAAAAAATTTCCGGACCCAGATGCGGATTCAAAAATTTTGGAACAGGTGCGGTGTTGGAGTCTGTAAACGTGACTCCAGCCGCCTCTGCAGCACACCACCCTAAATAAATCCGGGGATAAAAAATTCGCCACCTATTTAAGTCGCAATCAATTTGGGGTGGAATTTTTCATTGAAGAAACGCCGATTTTTAATACCAACACCGTTTCATAAATTAAGTGTTCATTCAATATTCTCATTGTTGGTCGTCGAACTGCAAGAAATCATGTACGCGTAATGCATGTGCAGAGAGCATGTGTTTCATGTAAAGTGTTTGCGACATACAGCCACTGGACTTGACCAAATGATATTCAAAGAAATAGACTTCTTTCATTCAATGAAACAATAAGAAGTGGATCACCTTACAAAGACAATTCCACCAGAACAAACAACGATGCTGCAACTTTTTAGTGCTTTACTTTAGTGGGCTGTACTGTATTTTCTGTTTATTTAACTCTGATTTTGCAGTGACGGTTGTAATATTCGCGGCTTACTAAATCCAGAAACGTTTCGTACGGATATCAACTTAACAAGCGGTGTTGGGGTTTGCAATATTTGGAAACAATGACCGTTTCCAAGAAAACCGTCTCAACGCCTTTCACCTCAGATGCTTCCGTTCCCTCCATGGTGTTTCGTGGAGGGCCATGTCCCTAATTCTACCATCCTACATGTCACAAGCTCATATGACCACATCACCATCATGAGGCAGCGACGTCTGCACTGGATAGGCCACATACCACGTCCGTCGTATGGGAGTGGTTGCCAGACCAAGGTTATCTTTTACGGCGAATTATTTCACGCGCCTCGTCGAACTTGCAGACACAAACTGCGGTATAAAGACGTCATCATGCGTGACATGGCGAGCTTCCGGATCTTTCCACCGTCCTGGGAAATACTTACTGCAGGTTGCAACTGGTGGCGTGCCCCACGGAGTGACATTTGCAGCATTAATTGTGAGCTACATTCTACCCAAAAAATATCGAGAAGCGCCGAGCTCATCGCCGTCAACAACGGGCCATAGTAGTAGTACAGACTGCTCCATTCTAACTTTTAACATGACTGTAGTGTCGACAAATACAGTAGTAAATTCTGAGCAGTGTTTGCTGTCACACCACGTCAAACAAATATTTCTGATGTTCGTTTCGGGATGCAATTGGTTTTGCGTCTGCCTTCCTTGATTGCGTAAGTGCATTCTTGTTTTTGCTCCATTCACTACTGTACTTGCTTTTTCGAACCAGTCGTTCGCGGTCGTTTATTCTTTTTCGTTGTATCGCTTGTTCGTGTTGCATGACTGATGCTGATTTTTTCAGCTTGGCTTTTCAAGCTAAATAAAGCAAGCGTAATTGGTCTTCAATAAAAGTTTGGTTGCTACATTATTACAAACAAAGGAGTTATCAGCTTCAAACTTGGAACGAACTGTACAAAATGCGCCTGCAAAAGTGGACAGAGTATAACATTTGGGAAAACAGAATTGCCGACTAATTGAACTGAATTTATTCTTGGTGAAAAATTGGAATATGCTGTGTAGGATCGCTGTGTTTTACTGGGAACTTCTAAGTACCATAGCATCAAATTTTAATTGTACTATTAAAATACAAAACGGTTTAATTGTTTGTGTAGGACTAAAGGAAGCAAACGCGAAGTTTAAGGACTACAGCATTACAGTTCAAACCACAGTTCAAAAAATCTAACAATGGTTTGAACGTCCATTCACATACAAATCAGTAATCACAAGTCAACTTCACGGATACAAAAGCTGCATGCTCGTTTCAGAACCAGCAAATTGAGCAACGGCACCAAAAGAAAACAAAAAATGGCGCCATTCGATTTCGCCGGCAAAAATGAAAGATAAATATTTATTAGACGTATTACGATCATATTGGTCATGAAGACATTTTGAATCTCATAAATGAAAGCATACTTAATACCACAATCGACAATCGAAACCTTTGAAAAAACTGGAGATCAGTGGATCGTTTGAAACATTATAGCTCTTGCCCGGTTGTATCCAATCGACCATTCCAAGATATTCCAAAACTTACTGTTTCGAACCCTCTTTTATACTTCGCAAAAGTTAGGTTCAATTGGTGTATGAGTGGGTGCACTTCCGTTTTCGCCTTTTTCACTCTTGGCACAAGTGAGATTGTCTCCTGCGGTGGGTGTGTGCAGCGCACACAGGTGCTTTTGCTGCCTTTTGGCGAAATATTTGTCACACAATGTGCAACAGGGGGAACTTCCTCTTAGCAAATGCAATTACGATCTACCTCATCGTCGCAACAAGCAAAACATCATTCCCTCTATTTCAAAGCAATCTGTTCTTCTTGGTGTGCACGTCAGTTCCTCCAAACCTCAAATGTTTTTTCAAACGTCTCGAGCAGGAAGCAGACAATTAGTTTGTCGCTGATTGTTCAACCGCATTTCACGTTGCCACGCGAAGCAAATGTTCACTTCTTTTCGTTTTGAAATCAAATATCTTCTTTCCCCATTTTTCAGAGCGCATAGAAGAAAAAAGAAATGTTTCTTGTCTGTGAAAATCACACTTTTTCTGTTTCTGTGTGGTGTGATATGTTCTGTTCATGCTGTCCAATGCCGTTTCTAAAAAAACTCAACTTTTAAGCAGCACGCTTAATTAAACATATGATTTTTACGATCGAAGATACAAGCTTGTTTGTGCATTTTTGGGAACAGTTTGATTTGTTCGCAATAGAAAAACATCTGATTGCTTTGTTTAAATACCTTTATTGGAACAGTTCACAAGCAAAATCTCAATAGAATTTGATTCATGCTCAAGAAGATAGCAAAGCACCGTCTTTAGATATGTAAATAGCTTCTCTTTGGAAAACGTATTTTGGGAATTAGGGAGACGAAAGTTTAATAAAACAAAAGCTTGTATCCCACAAACGTTATTTGCAAAATTGCTAAAGAAAGCTACTGACGCACTTGAGACAGCCGGGAGTACTTTCGCCAACAAGCATTTTGAAAGAACACTGATCAACGAAATGACATTTTGCCCAAATCAGAATCATCGGTAGCACCATTGTCACCAGAGACCGAAATTATATGACCAGAATTAATATCTCTAGCTTACGAGTACGACATATTTTAAAAATGCATTCTTTTCTTAAAAACAGGAAGTTCTCCTTTGAAGGAAAAACCATTGGTTTTTAAAATAGTGCATTACAATAAGTTGCAAAGCATCGTCAAATTGTTTTGATAATAGGAAGTCAATATGTATGAGTTTTCTTCTCATTGTGATCCACAGTGCTCGCAATTTCAAACATTATGTCTTTGTCCTGTTCTCACATTTAATGCAGTTATAATAATAACGTGCAAACAAACGTGTTATATAACCCACTGAACCACTGGCATACAAACCTAATTGAAAGACGATTTAGACCAGCTATGTCCAACCCGCGGCCCAGTCGAAGGCTTCGTGCGGCCCAGTTAAGGTTTTCACTGTAGTAAAAATATCCTACATTCTGACAACCTGTCCTTCTTAACAATCTTGAATTTGACATTTTTTGATGCAGGTGGTCCTAAGTGCCTCTGCCTTGACCATTACAGTTAGGATCAGAACGCGTTCAGTACATTAGTTTAAGCTAAATATAGTTTACTAAGGTCAAAGTAAGCCATCCAATATGCGGCCCTCATTAATATATCATTCAATGTGCGGCCCTGGTTAAGACAATGACATAATTTTTGGCTCAGTAAGCCATTTGCGTTGGACATAGCTAGATTTAGGCCTATTATGTTGTACAAACAAAAGATTGGCAGAATAAAAATATCATGCGTTTTGATATTTGAGCGTGTCTTAGATTTGCAAACATACCTCTTTTGTGCATATGTACTCTCCACTAAAATCAAAAAATCTTTCTTATGCATTCATTATGCGATCTAATACGTTCCAGGTCGGGGTATTCCAGATTCGAAGCTTCCTGAAACAAAAACATTCTGCATTGCAAAACCTAATTATAAAAAACGCTCATGCTTCTGAGAGAGACCTTATACAGAGCTAAATAAGTGGTGGTTGTGATGATGGTGGTGGTCAATGTTACCTTTAAGAAAGTTTTACACTGAGTAAATGTTTGTTTTAGTGCGCATGCAACTGCGCGGTCATACAGACGTACACACAATGAAGCGTTTCAGGCGGTAAAAGTTCTGTGTGGTTGACACACGACATTGAATTTGGAATGTTGCAAGTGTGCGAGAATGGTCTATGGTACTGCGCATTTGCGCCCCTTAGAGGAAACATTGGTGGTGGTTGTCGTGGTGTTGTTGGTAGTAGTAGTAGTGGTGATGCAGGCAGTGGTGGTGTTGATAGTGGTGGTGGCAATGGTGGTGAAGCTCTACTGAAGAAAATACACCAAGCTAAGAACTGCTTTATACAGGTTGATCAAAATGTTAAAATATCATATAGTACTGTAGATTTCTATTCGTAAATATCGGTGTAGTTGGTACTTTTTCGGCTACGAAACGAGGTTCTTTTAATGCATTGAATTGAAATTTCATTTTCTTCGAAACAGGAGATTTGATGTGGAAAAACAGCAATTTCTTGGGCTAATAAATTTTGTCTCAACGGTTAGACGAAACCAATAGTTTAAAAAAACACATTTACCTCAGCTTGCTTAAGCACGTCTTCGTACTGACAATCGTGTCGTTCACTTCCATCGAAGAACTTCCATATTATGCTTTGTTGTAAGTGTGTAGTTCTGATGAATGCATTGCAAAATCAAGATAATCTTCAACTTTCTTCAAAATATTAAAACAACAAAACTCCGTCTTGTCTTTGCAATAAGTTTGCTGCAAAGATTGTTTTAAATTTTGCCGTATGAAAATTATCATTCTTTAAATATTTTATAAAAAACAAAACAAACTCCAACCTTTTTTGCATTTAGTTTGATATAAGCAATTACGTGCTCTTTTTTGTTAATGTTTGCAACTAATTAGAATAGTTTCATTCGTTTATTTTCATTCATTCATTTTCTTGTCCGCTTTTCATCTTGGGAAGATTGCAGGGCAGCAGCCATAGGAGGAATCAGAATACCTCTAGGTTTTCAGCAATCTAAGCAAGTTATGCTCGTTCTGCCACAAGACAGAACAAAGAAAGATAGTTAGGTAGGAAATGTAGTCACTCTACATGATCCTTTGACGACATCTGGGCCGTTTCCCGTGGTGTAGCCAGCAGGAAGTGCCTAGCTAAACTTTTGTGCAACAATCTGAACGCATGGATGATCAACTTAGCTAGGATCTCTGGATTCGAAGGAGGAGTGGATCGATATTCAAGGTTTTATGAATTTCACAGCTGCGCGCTTTTTCATGAACAGTCACATAATGAACTTTTTGCAAAAATCCCATATCTGTCGCTTGTTTTTAAGATAGTGTTCTTTCAGTCATCAACCGAAATTCATGACCATAGGTTAGGATTGGAACAAAAACCGATTTAAAACTGAAAACACTGCAGTCTTTGAAAGCTCCCGTTTCGCGACTACAGAACGATAAAGATCACTCAAAACCGGGTTTGCTTTGCCTATCCGTGAATCGATATTCTTGTTCCCCCTTCCACCACTTGTGAATACCATCTCAAGGTACTTGACTTTCTCCACCTGCTGCAGTGTGTTTCCGCTCACTTGCAGCGCGAATTGCTTTGGGTTTCTGTAGAGGCATGAAACAACGGCCTTTTAAGTGGTTATTTTCCTCTGGGGGAGAGTCGCAGGGCACCAGTCCTAGGACTCGGATTACCTCACAGTTTACAGCAAGCTAATATAGTTCTTCCGACTCTGCACCCAAACGGAACAGAAAAAGTAGAAGTTGTGGCCACTACACCTGATCCTTTGACGACATCTGCGCCGTTTTGACATGGGTGTAACCTAGTACCACGTAGGCTTTACGCCATAAGCGTACCCAGGGAGTGGCCAGGGGGGCCGTGCCACCCAAAAACTTTTAGTATGTGTAGTCATTTTGTGCTTTGAGAAGCGGCGTGACAAACGAAAAACCTGTTGCTTGCTTAAGGTCAACCATTTTGGCCTCCAGAAAAAATTTTGAGCTGGCTACGCTACTGCTTCACATGGAATTTCGAAATTTCTATAAGGCAATCATAATAGGGTTGCACAATATACATTTTATAAATTGCTTTTGTGCTGAGATTTTTCGATTGAAAACTTTATGTACCTTTTTGATTCCAAGCAAGGGTAGGAATGATCTGGTAATTTCCGAGGTTGTAGTTGCGTATTCTTCATCCTAACAGGAACGAAGAAACTTTTTCTGAAAAGCAACATTCGTGTCAGTCCAAGCTTCCTCACATGAGGCCTGAACGTGATCAAAACATAAAATTCCCCTGAATTAAAATCAACGGTGTTAAAACAGTTTCGTATAATTCACATCAACTATAAAGTAAGCGAAACAACACTTTCAAAATAATGAAAAATCTCTTTTGAAATTATCGGCAAGAAACAGAGGACAAAAAGTATTATGAAAAATAATTGCTTGATTATTGAGCAATTTAGTTTTTATTTTCTTGCGCAACATCTTACGGTTTTGGATTCAGTCGGGTATTTCATGCCTTCGCAAAGAATATCGCAGTCTATTAACAAGGAAGCCTGACAGCCGTTGGCTTATCTCTGTTGCAGTAAAAAAACAAATTGCTTTGAAAAAATATTTCTATGTTTTCAAAAACACCACAGAAGTGGATAAGCAATTAGTTTGCTAGTTTGCAGCAAACTGAACTTTCCGCACAAAATTACAAAAAATGTAGTTCTAAAAACAGACATCCACCAGGGGTCTTTCTGATGACCATTGTTTTATTTATAGTTAGCTACTTTTGGTTTCACGTTCTAACCAAACTTTATTACCTTACTTGACATCGTAATATCTTCCTGACATATGTTTAAGATGAACTGATCTCAGCAAAAGCAGTATGACAAAAAAACGCTCATTCAGGTCAATTATATTTTTTTAGAAGTTCTTATATAGTGTTTTGGTGTAAAGGTGTCTAGTTTGAAAGCATGCGTTTGTTTTCGCGATCAACAGCATTTCAATTTTGTTAATTGTGTTGTTCAATGAGTATTCAGCCACCGAAGCCACCAGGATATAGATACACGTCTCAAATTTCATTTGGAGGTATTAGAATCAAGAACGTTTACAACATTGTTGCAACTTCTCTGTTCGCCTGGCGGTGAATGTGCGATTCACCACGAACGGTATGTGTGCGAAGAATAACACCCGTTTGTATAAGGCGCGAACAAGCAACAATAGTTATCTCTTCGGGTAACCTCTACTGTTGCTTGCTGCCACAGTGTGAAACTTGGCGCGCTTGCCGCTCGGGCTTTCCGATCACAACAGAAGTATTTCGAACCTTTGTTGGTTATGCATGCCAACACCACTGCGATATAAACACAATTGAAAAGCATCATCCAACCAAGAGGATGCAGATTGGCAATGCCTAGTGGGGCCAAACCCAACCACACAAGCTTGGGCACATTATTTTTCTTTCGTGGTTCCTTTTTTTGCAATATTCATAGCAACAACAAGCTGAATTACATTTCACAACCTTGACCTAGCAAAATGTTTCGTGCCTAATATGAAAAAATTGTGAAAACTGCCATCAGATTCAAAACATGTGTTTTAAACTGAACTAAACGTTCAATTTAATCTTGTTTGTACCGTTTCTAGGTGATACGGTAGTTTCGTGACTCCTCAAGGCTTCGTTCAGGCTTATCCATTTACGTTATTAAAAGACAACAATCTCAGCTTTTGTTGTTTGTGCTCCTGGCAATCATTAGCACTTTCATTTTTCGAGGAAGGAACGAGAAATCGATAAAAAATGTTTTACGCTATTTTTATTTCACGTTATCTTTCACGCCATTTAAAAGCATACTTGTTCTACGGAAGGTTCCCACCACACTGCGGCCCATGAACCAAGTCCTGTTCACTGAACCCATTTAATTCGGCCACAATGACATTAATGAAAAGTTACTGTATATACGAAGCACTTGTTGATTTGTAAGAATGTACCATATCCCGAAGCAATCACATTACACAAGTCCAACCCTCCGACCGTTGTGCAACAGCTTATGCGGCTTTCGAAGAAGAGAGTTTGGAGACCCTGCCCGCTGATGAACGTGTCGTTAACATTCTCTAAACAATGCATTCCGCTGATTACGTGCGTACAGAAAAGTTTGGGTTTTAGGAATGCAGCGTACCTAATCTGACAATCAAGACGTTGATGTTTAAACTAAAGTATTAGATCTGAGGAAACCTAGGTGAATATATTTTGAACATTTATAGCAGCGAAGATAATTCAATTCCCTTTAAAAATATACTTTTAGTTAAAAGATTGATGTTCTAGAGATAAATATTTAATAACTGCCGTTGACTTTTACGTTAAAGATAGCAGTCCATTCCTCGATTGGGGTAACGTTTGGTTATTTTTCGGTAAAACCTTTTGTTTCATATTTAAAACTTTGAAGTGAATATCTTCTCCCATTAAGATTTTTTTGCACACACAATGGGTATCTTACAAACTGATCAGATCACAGGTGCCGCATGTAGTAGTCACAAATTGAATTTCCAGCGCAAACAGTTTGTACAGTGACATTGTTCCACCTGTTGTGCTGCTTGTGGTCATATCGTTCAAGCCACAAACGTTTGGTTGAACTGAAGTTTCAGGGTTTTTATTTTGCAGTAATTACCTTTCTGAACAGTGAAATCTGAACAACAGTACAACCTGTAATTTCGCAGCTGCATGATTTTTATTTTTTTATTGCAAAAGTCATTAAAAGTCAACTATTTTTAGAACGTTTTTCCAACAAGTTGGATAAAATGTGGGAAACAGATCTTTTTAAATCCACTGAAATGGCAAAATAAAACAATCCTTGAAATTACTGCAACTAGCTTCATGTTTAATGGTAGTCGAAACACAAACTTCACCCACTTTTAACGTACACATAATTCCCACTGGAGAAAAGCACGATATTAAAAGTGTTACCGAGAGTGGTTTTATTCTCCACCAGCAAAAAATTGCTACCTGAGACAGCTCACAGCAATTCATAACACCATTTAGTCAAATCAATTCAAGATAAAAGCCAACCTTGCTGCTGAGTCAGTTCGTGCTCCTTTCAGGCCTACGTTTTTCAGATTGGTTTCTGCCATACGCTTTTCGAAGTTCTTGCAACTTTGAAATTCTTTTTTAGGAAACCATGATTTGAATTTGGAGCAAGTTGCCTCATGACGAATCAAACCATATCTTCTACTGAAATTTTTTCCACATTTCACGCAAACAAACTCTCTCAAATCTTTTCTATGAGCCTCCTCTGTATGTCTATGCAGTTCCTCTGGCTTTGAAAACTCTAGTGCGGGAAAGCACTTCCGACATTTACAACAATTGATTTTATGTCTTATCAAAACGTCTTTTCTACTTAGCTTCGTGTTGCATTTATTACAGGCGAACATCTTGATGCTCAGTTGTACTACCTTTTCATTTCCTTGTAAGTTTCAACTGCTGCCATGTAACATAAATGCGCGACCCAGTCAAAGTTTGAGTTCTAATTGGACTGCATCGCCTTTTGTCTTCCATTCATTTGAAAAAATCAGCAAACCTACATGAACTTTGCTGCGCTTAAGGTCTACCAGTGGAGGTGCAATGATTCAAACAAAAGATAAAACAACCTGCAATTTTCAAAACAAGGTCATTCTCCGCGCTAACTAAGAGCGCCAGACAAGCCAAAATCACAGACGTTCAAACAAAAGAGATCAAACTGTTCAAGATGCCGTTCCACGAACGCGATACAATTTATGTCGGACAACGAACTGTTTTACAAGGCAGTATCATTGTCTTTCTCGCAAAAAAGTGTGATCGCCGAAGTGTAGAAGACGAAAATGAACAGCTTTTCTATGAAGTTAACGTTTTCTTCAATTTTGTTGAAATATTTTTCAGTGAAATTTCCCCGGTAAAGTGCAGTGCTTCTGATATCTTAATTGTACGAAACGTGCATTTTTTTTCCTACCGCTGGAATTCTCTTGTTCCGTGCATGTGAATTTTTTAGTTATTTGCCCCAGGTGCTCTACGCGACGTTTTTTCGTTGTAATCGGCAGCACTGTACCATCCACCTTTAAAATTGGTTTGCGCTTAGTGCGGAAATTGACGTGAGCGCGGCTGGTCGTGCGGAGGAGCTGCCTTGTTCCTAAGTTGACTTATTTGAATAAGGTCGTCGAACGGTAAGTTTGCTTGTGTGAAGAAAAACGCTGTTGTTTTTTCTTCGTGCTGTACATTGAGAGTGAGACTACCTTGACGAAACTGTGAAAGGCTCATGGGTTGGTGAGTTATTGATACAGGGAAACAAGTTATGGTGGTCAAGAAGTCGTGAGTAGCGCAGCGCACCAGCTGACAGTCGCAAACGCTCAATTAACTTTTGTCCCCATTACAAAATAGCAGACTTTCTAGCTGCAGCACTTTCAATACAATCAGTGAAGAAGGATGCAATCGGTGCGAACAGTGGTCAGACATCTCGCTGTAGTAAAGTGCAGTCGGTGACAGCAAAAAGCGCTGTTAATGCAATCGAAAAAAGTCAAATCAAGCATCAATACGATCTGATTATAAGGCCCAGGAGCTCTACAGATAGAAGTACCTGGAAGAGTATTGACTGTGTGCGGTCATGTAGAACTACCAGGCTACTAAGCAACCAAAAAGCGTGCGAATGTAGTAAACTCCTTGAGTTAGCAGTCGAGAATTTGCACGGCACTACACACGTTGTTAGCTTGTCTAGACTCTTTAGCAAACCTGTTGCACATTTTGAAGAACTTTCGGTCCCGGTTTTTGGTGTTTTTGCCTCACGTGAAGACAGTGGTCAAGATCAGTGAGTGCATTATGGCTGCAAAAACGTGATGGGTTCTGACCAGAAATCCGTTACAGATGACACCAATGGGCTATCGGCCCCTGAGCCGTTTAACCAAAGGGAATTGAATCACTTCGTTCGTGATTTGGGGCTCTCCAAGAAAGCGGCAGAGATACTAGCATCCAGGCTGCAAGAAAATCATTTACTTGACTCGGCAAACGTTCCATATACGTTCCATATTTTCGAAAGAGACTTGTCTTTTCAGAACAGAAGCAGTTTGTTTACTGTCACGGTATTCCTGATCTGCTCTGGCAGTTAGGTGTTACCCAGTACATCGCAACTGAAGGAGACTGTATCTGGATAGCTCTGAACAGAGTCTCAGATGTGTTGTTTTTTTTACACAATGTCAACCTTCATGGAGGAAGTCCCCTTGGTCACTATGCATTTGAGAGAAACGTATGATGACATAAAAAGATATCAACAACTTTAATGAGTGCAACTGGATCTTTTGCGTAGAGTTTTTAAAGGCACTGGATAGTGAGTATTTTCAGCATGTAGTTTCTGCTTTTCCAAAATTTTCGTTTCGCAAAACCAAGGCTGGTGTCTTTGGACCTCAGATTCGTACCCTCACACGTGATGAGGAATTTTCAACAAGATGAAGGGCAAGAAAGCGGCATGGCAATCAAACTTTCTTGCAGATAACTACAACGTTCTGGTCACTAGAATGTTGTTAGCTTATCGCGACATTGGGTGTAAAATGAGTATCAAGCTACATTTCCTTCATATTCACGTTAATGAATTCCCCAACAACCCCGGGCTGTTAGTGATGAACAAGATGAGCGGTTTCATCAAGACCTCATGACTATGGAACATCGCTACCAAGGCAGATGGGGCTGTAACATGATGGCAGACTACTGCTGGAGCACCAAGCCAGATTGCCCCGAAGAAATCTAAAAGCTCGGGAGCTACAAGAGCAAATTCTTGCCTGAACAGGGCCAAATTTGATCTCGTATTTTGTCTGTATCGACAGTACACATTGATTTTCACACTCATGTTTGGTATACTCAAAATTTCTTATGCAGCCCTAGGTGCGAATGGCTGTTACGACATAACCCCTGCCATTTTCGTTTTGGGTGTGCAAAACGCTAAAAATAACAACGCTAATTTACAAATAATCTGTAGCTTTTAAGTAAAAAACTTTTGGTAGCTTAAAAACTTACTGCATATTTGAATTCAGCACCACGAAATTAGCTCAAAACAAGGGTCGGTACAAATGCAACAAATATTGTGTTCCGCAGTGTTATCTTTTGATTGTGTACGCGAGACGGTTTTCGCTTACAAACGGTCGTTTCTTTTTATAGGAACATCGACCATCAACCAGTGCGTGGCATCCTGGTTTAGTGCAGAAGTGTTCAACTGTGAGATATTCTGTGGAGTGAATTGTCCGCAACATTAATATTTCAATATGATAACACTCTCTTCTATGTGTAGTAAAGACAATCCCTGAGGCAATTTTAGTGACTGGCTATGTTTTATTATTTTTGTGATGGTAGTTTCATCAATTCTACGATTGAAAAGTCAAATCATGCGACAAGCTGTACTTTATGATAGATCGTCAAAGCAATAACGAAACCGGCCGGACGTTTTTGCTTATTAGTCTACACTGCACTTTCAGATTGCCTGCTTTACCATGCATTTGCTTACGTTGGGTTTTTCAACTAACACCCTCCTGAACTATTGTTTTTTTTGACCAGAACCAAAAGCACCTGACATCCTTTAAAAATAAAAGATAGCAGGGACGCATTGCGAATTTGGAAAATTTCGTTGCGATTTCACCTGAAGAAAAATCTTTCATGCTGAACCAAAATGTACAATGTATTCAACAGAGCTCGCACTTAATTCACTTTGAATGTTACAGTCAACAACCAGCTATTCATACCAGCCACCGAAGGTCGCCGAATGTCCGGTCGGTAAATCCCTGTTGAAAGTGAGTCTTTTGTTCGCTGGCGCAATCTTAAAATTTGCTCTTCTGCTATTTACGACATGCCCAGCCATACTAAACACTCCATTGGCAGCGCTAGTTGCCATCGCCCAAGACGCGTTTCTTGCAATACCACTGGTAACTAGACACTCCAATCAGTGTTCTCGCCAGCATTGAAGAATGTTACCAGTTGCTACACCCTTTTTACCGCAAGCTCTCTGTAGCACTGTCACTTCCACATGCACTGGGTCGTCAGTCAGTTACCCGCACAAGAAATGTCTTAACCAGCTCCCGGCTCGACCCGCTCCCGCCGCGCACCCGCACGCATTTTAGACCTGCAGGTTCGCTCATCCGCTCCGCAAATGCGGGTACCCATAATCCGAGCGGGTTAACCCGCCTCGCGCAGGACCTCAGTGTATGCACAATACAAAGACAAGCTGTGTTTATTTATATATATATATTTTCAGTTTCAGTTATATTTTGCTCGCGTATAGAAGTCGCACTCAAAAAATCAGGCCAGTTGAAACAGTACATTACAGAGTTCTTACAAGTTGCATATCATATATGTTCCTGAAAATCAATCTTCAAATCATTGTGTGCAGTAATATCAAAGCACTCTGCTGGAACATTTTCATCGGCATTCCATGAGCGTGGTAGGCAACATTGTTTTATATCGTCATAATCGAAAAACGGGGCTAACAACAAGTACGAAAAATTGCCGCTCTGCAGAAGAACCATAACTGATCGGCAACATGAGTTAGCGCTCAGTGTATCTGAGCAACTTTACACATTGTACCAAAACGAAGATGTGTACTATTCGATTGCTTTGGATGAGTCGACTGATATAAATGATTCGGCGCAAGTTCTACTTTTCATTCGTCTTATAACTTCGGATTTTCATGGCTATGAGGAGCTGCTCGATTTGGGTTCCCTTACAGAGAGAACGCGAGGAATCGACGTTTTGAATTTGTTTAAAGAAACATTATGTAAAGTAAACCCAAATTTAAGTAACTTGGTAAGCGTGTGCACAGATGGTGCACCTTCTATGATAGGAAAGCATGAACTATTTGTGGCATTATTACGAAGGGAACTGTCAAATCCAGACATGTTGATATCCTTTCATTGTATTTTGCATCAGGAAAAGCTGTGTGCTAAATCGCTTTGCTGAGTGATACCTTGAATGGAGTGATGGGTAATGTGAATTACATCCGAGCGAATGCAATGAGGCATCGGCAATTTCGTCAAATGCTTCAGCATGGTGACGAGACATTCAGCGTACATCTACCGTTCCATTCAAAAGTTGGCTGGCTGTCACAGAGACAAGTGCTTCAAAAAGTGTTGTCTTTGCAAAAAAAATTGTCAATTTTTTCGAAGATAGGAATATATCTTGCAAATTGTCAGAACAAAATTTTGCAGGAATGCTGCTTTTTTGTGCGATGTAATGTCAAAGCAAAATCAGCTCAATATTTCTCTGCTGGTGAAACGAAATCTATATATGACATGTGGCACTGACTTTATTAAAACCTGTCCTCAGACGACCGCATATTTCAGCTGAGCACTGTCCTCAACTGGCGAAAGTAGCAGGCAGATCGAGCAACGTGAAGGAATACACATTGGTTCTAGGCTCATTGATTGAAGAATACCATGACAGATTCGAAGATTTTGAAAAGCACAATCTCAACTTGCAACTGGCATATCAACCACACCTGGTGGATGTCAACCAAGTGCTCGATCGTTTCCAAATGAAGTTAATAGAACTATCAGAAGATAGCCATTCTGAAATTTTTATTCAACGCCGAGGATAATTCGATTGAACACACTTAAAAGCAACTAGTATTTTTGTATGCTTTCTAGGAACCAGTCGACTGCCATCTGCTTTCGTCTTTTTGCGATGATTCAAACTTGCACATATCTCTATTCAAGTATGTACTTTCCACGATGGGTGTAAGCAAGGAATCGATCAGCAAATTTTTTAGTAGGAAATCGATTTCACGGAAAATTACGCATCCTCAGTCCTGAAAATTGCAAACAAAGCTTACAGGTGAAAAGTTGAAAGGCTGAAGTAACAGCAGAGAAAAGAAAAACTCAAGACTATAATCAAAATTTCGTAATACAAGCTCATAAATCATAACATCTTAACAAACTGACTATCGTTAAGAATACTAACATAACTCATGAAATAAGTGCTTACTCAAAAATTAAAAAGACGTTTACTCAAATAAATAAATGACTGAAATATCTAACTAGTTGATGCTAATGGCTGAAAAAAATTCTCCAACTAAAACTAACTTTTTTTTCAGCCATTAGCACCAACTAGTTAGATGTTTCAGTCATTTATATATTTGAGTAAACGTCTTTTTAATTTTTGAGTAAACACTTATTTCATGAGTTAGTTTTTTTTGTCGCTGCTAGTATTCTTAACGGTAATCAGTTTGTTAAAATATTATGATTTATGAGCTTGTATTACGAAATTTTGATTATAGTCTTGAGTTTTTCTTTTCTCTGCTGTTACTTCAGCCTTTCAACTTTTCACCTGTAAGCTTTGCTTGCAATTTTCAGGACTGAGGATGCGTAATTTTCCGTGAAATCGATTTCCTATTAAAAAAATTTGCTGATCGATTCCTTGCTTACACCCATCGTGGAAAGTACATACTTAATTCGATTGAAGTATTGAAAAATGCTGTAGAATATCAAATGATAAGATTTGTCGAGCGTGCTGACGCGGTTATCACGCTTTGGTACAACCTACCGCTTTGAATCAGCATTCTCATACATGACACAAATCAAGAATCGCTTGATCTCAGATAAAGATGTTCGCTTGGAAGACCAAAATTTTAAAATCAACGATGTTGGAACCAAAGATCGCATCATTAGCTTATGACAAACAGCCTCACTGTAGTCATTAAATGCTGTAAAATTGCTTTTGTGTGTTTTTAAGTTGCATTAGAAGTTTGTTCATGTGTACTGCTGTTTTAAGTTGCGGCCTAACTGATTCCCAGTGATGTGAAAAGCGGCCTTTGACTTACAAAACTTTCGCCACCCCTGCACTCGTAGATTACCATGTGTTCACTAACACCTCGGTGCAAAACTGATTTCTTGTTTTCGCATTTATACTCAATGTGTTCCTCTGCACTAAACTGATTTCTAATTACCCATGTTGATCAGTAAGCACGCAGTTGCCTATGGCACCATACTTGGAGAGTTGTCAAAAGTACTATACAGTGGTTATTACAGTATTGCAGTTAGAATTCATATGCTTTCAGTAGGTTTAAGCAAAATTTTCGTTTGCTGAAATGAACATAAGTCGTTCAACGTGCTACCCTCATGAAGATCGTGACGACGTTTTTGTCCAGGTAAAACACTTCTGATGGAGAAAGCTGATTTGCAAAGTGACTTATGGGTTGTACTGTTAATGAAAAAAGAATTTGTCAAATCATTGCATGATCATGGTATAGCTGAGATGCAAAACCGTTCGGTAGCGCCAAAAACCAACGAAAACGTTTGACGCGAACATACCAACTGAAAGTTGTTCGTTAAAAGATTATTCTGATACTGTTTGACGTTCTTGTACTTGAATAGACTTTCGGTGACTCATCTTTTGAAAGTCAAACAATATTTACGTGTCAGTGATGGGATTCAAACTTTTCAAAACAAGTTCCAGGATTTACCAGGAACAGGTTGGCTCGTTATCCCAGTCTTCAGAGGCAAACCCATGCTGGTTAGCCCAATATAAGGGCAAAAGTTGATCTTTGTATTGCCAACTGGTACAGACTAGCAAAGAAAACTGGTACAGACTAGTAAGGAAATCATTGATTTCAGTTATTTTCCCAAATTTAGTCTTGTTTTTCAATTTTTTTAAATTAGTGAAAGGTTTTTGAGAGGTTTGCCAAAATACGTTTTAAGAAAGAGGTGTTCATGGCGAAAAATTGTAAACCCTGATCTAAGCCAATAACCGGTTCTCGGGATTAAAGAAATTTAAAAAACACGTTCTTAAGAACTGGTCGAATCTCATCATTGTTTGTGTTTCCAAATAAAAGTGTTCTTGTATGGTTAGATATTAAACATGAAGTACAAACCTGTTTTTCCTGCGACGGTCGCGTGGCGTGATTTTTCTGCGCTGTGCTGCAGTCACCTCCTGCCGATCTTCACCTTGCAGGTTCCGAATGCATCGAATCCAGTGATCCCTCATACCACGATAGCATCGATAAAGTTGAAAGCAGTTAGGACATTTTGCCGGTGGCTCGTTTGCATTTAAATGCACCGCGACAGATTCCAAGTGACGCTTTAAATGATAAGAATTTGAAAACGTTTTGTCACATTCTTGACAGTAAAATGTCGTTTTTTCACATTGTGGTTGTGATTCGCTGGTTTGTCTGAAATTGAAATATATCAAGATAAATTTCCTGTTACTTACACTGTCATGCTCAAATTTTATACCACCCCTCAAGTTAGTACAAACGACCAATTCACTTATTTGCGCACGTAATTAAGAAATGAAGTAGATAGCATTGTCTCGCCTGCTGCTGGTGGTCAGCTCGTTATTTTATGATCAAAACTCACCTGACGTTAGCAGAAGTACAATTCGATGTTGAATGTTGTTTTACTTCTTGCATTTCTATAACTCCAGAATGTAAGGGAGAGATCAAGTGTCGTTTGAGATTGCTGGAACTTGAAAACGTCTTTTGACAAGGTTTACAGATAAACTTTGAAGCTCCCTCACGGTGCACGTTTTCGATATGCTCTTTCAAATTATGTCTCCTCGAGAACCCACGGCCACATTTTGGGCACTGCATTTTTTGTGACACTTGACCATGCACACAATTCAAGTGATTTGGAAGATCACATTCCTTGTCGAAAGTCTCTGCACAGAGGTGACAAGAACACTTTCCACTCATCATGGTATCACGGTCGACGACACTAACGAGTTAATCAGAACTGAACGCCAATGACTGTCAACTCCACTATTGAACTCTTCAGTTTGACCTTGTTTATATTTGTTTGGACACGGTCTGTAGTGAACTTGCAGCTGACAAGGACAGAATTACTGCTTTGAGCCACTCAATCGACGCAAGTGACGTGAAAATTTGTGAATCGAATAAAAAACAGAAGTGCTTGGGTAAGCCGTTGGCTGTCAATGAAATGCAGCACAGTGACACACTTTGTGAGACACACTTTCTATACTTTTTTCTTGCAAATAAATTTTTGCATTAGAGAGGTTCGACTTTGATTCTATTGGACCATCACCGATCTGTGATGAATTTGCAGACGTCAGAGACGAAGTGCAGCTGGCGCCCATGTGACGCGAAAATTTGTTAATCGGATTAAAACCCGACCTGTCCAGACATGCCTACACAATGAATTGTGAGCTGCATAAAACTTAAGCTTGAAAAGCTCTAAAGTTTTGAGAAAAATGTTGAAAACATTTGTATGGTCATAAAATTAAAATTATTAAAACTATCAATTATTGAAAAACTCAAGAATATTGAAAAATTTCTTGCCATTCTGAAAAACGCAGAAATATGATAATTGAAACATGACAAACGTTGAACAATTGAAACATGACAAATATTATAAAATATAATGAAACTTGAATTGAAAATATTAGCAAAACGCAAAAAGTAATAAAACGATGGGTCAGGAGGAATCACCGCAGCGCTGCCTGAACATCTTGAACGCCTGTTGTGAGCTCCACCCAATACTTTTAATTGGTTACAAGAAAATGCATGACATTGGCCCGTGCCGTTTTTACTTAAACCGTCGTATTATGTGCCGCATTATGTCAGGGATGGTCGAACAATTTGACCCGAGGGCCGAATTCGCGACCGCCCGGCCACTGGAGGGCAGCATACAGTGCCGTTTACGCGAAGAGAAAGGCAGCAGCCATGTACGTGACAGGCAGCAAACTTTGCTGCTGCACTGCTGTTCGGTCGGAAACGTGGTGCTTGAAAAATATGTGGAAGGTACTTGGCGGGCCGGATTAAACTGATCGGCGGGCTGGATGCAGCCGGCGGGATGTGGTGTGACCATGAGTGCATTATGTAAACAAAGGCACCTCAGTGTTTTCAGCATTCGTAAACGCGTCTAAAGCAGGGGTGTGCAACTCCCGGCTGAATGCGACCTTCCATAAAAAATGATGCAGCCGCGACTATGTTCTTTTGACTATAAGTTATGGCCGCCGTGCATTAACAAAAACTCTTTGTCTACTGTGCACGAGGATACTTAGTAGAAACACAGCCAAGCCGACGTGTGGAAAAAGCTAGGTTCAGTACGTATACGCAGAACAGAAAACTTGTAAAAAATTATATCTTGAACTCTCTTGCGGCCGTGATTCATAAAGATAAACGTAATGCGGCCAGCAATAGAAGAGGTTTGGGCATCCCTGGCATTAATCAGTCGAGCAAGATTGCTGATTAATTGGGATAGGCACCAAACCATGCAAGTAAAATGCAGCATTAACTTTTCATCCAACATTGCTGTAACCAACGGGACTGGGGAGTTTTGAGTCCATATTGGATTTCAGCGCAGGTTAAAATTTTTTCTGCGCTCTCGCCGCGCACCCGCACCCACAAAATTTAAACAAGCACCGCACCTGCAAGAATTTGAGAAATCTTGCCCGCCCCCGTTGACTTCTAACCCGCACCAGGCCGGCCCCCACAAGCCCTCTAACCTGAACCCGTCCCGCTGTTTCCGTCCTAAACTTGCACTTGTCACTGTATATCAGAAGTAGCACATTCATTGTCTTTCATAGTCAGTGGTTCATTTCAAAGCCAAAGGAAGGTCCTTAAAAACGCTGTAAAGTAAAAGTTTGAAACCTAGCGAATTTCAGATCGTCTTTCTCAGAGCACCGTTGAGAAAGAGCATTTCCTTCGCAGAGTTACTTTTTTAAATTTCCTATTCTTTTATTCATGACATGATCATCGATACTAAACACCCGTTCGCTAGCAGCGCTAGTTGCAATCACGCAAAACGTATTTTTTTGCAAAATCACTGAAAACTGGAAATTCCAATCTGCGATTGCGCCAACACCGAAGAATGTCTCTACACCTGCTATGTACAACCCGTGCACCGCATGCGGTATTGTAGTCCAGTCGAAGGCTTTGTGCAGTCCAGGTGTTTCGTTATTTTGTGTACAATGCAATGACAGACTGAATTTATTTTCATAATCTCAAATTCGACAATTTCGATGCAATAGTTTCAGTGCCTGTTTAGTTTATCATGTAACATTAGTAGATATCCACGTGTTAATTGACACCTCGTTGCAAAACTGATTTTTAGCTTTTTGGCTTCTCATGTGTTCCTCTGCACTAGATTGATTTGTAACTGCACATGTTTTACCAATAGCACTAGATTTGCTTGTGGCATCACAGCTTGGAGTGATTAGAAAGTACAGTAGCACTCGTCTAATTCGTCATCTTTGAATTCGTCAATTTGCTTAATTTGCTACTTTTTCTTTGGTCCCGGCAGAATTCCTATATTTTGTGTACATTTCTGTTCGTCTGATTCGCCATCCTCTAATTCGTAAGTTTGCTCAATTCGTCACCTCTTTCTATCTCTTAGAAGTGATTTTTTTTGATAATGCATCATTTGCAGTTTCGTTTTTGATGTTCAACAAATTAGGGATCTTTGTCTGAGAATTGTTGCACCTCGCAATTTGTTTATCGAATTTATATACGAGGCGCGAAGCGTGACCCGAATCCCCATTGAGAGAACGTGGAAGTTTTTGCAGTTTCTTAAAGATTTAAAAGGTGCTAGATTGAATGTAGGAGTCAAGATGGAGTGGAGAAATTAATTGTTGTATACAAACATAACGTCATAAAGATGCGTTGTACAGCAAATAAGAGCATTATGCATGTGAGTTACTATGATAAAGTATACGAGCTTCTATGATAGAGTTTTCACCTGACTGCATAATTCGTCACTTTTTTCTAATCCCCTTGAGGTGACGAATTAGGCACATTCTACTATATCATGCAGTTGTTACCATTGCAGACAGTTTTGAAATGCTCTCAGTAGCTTTGAACTAAATTTTGGTTT
>Ga0210059_1001334_pt1 | contig 36759 bp, 11 predicted proteins | sample Ectturendosymbi2_FD_188042 | JGI IMG/M metagenome (GOLD analysis project Ga0210059, IMG submission 188042) | Ecteinascidia turbinata endosymbiont from Florida, USA - Sample 2 (SPAdes) (version 2) | ecosystem: Host-associated > Tunicates > Ascidians > Unclassified | place: Key West, Florida... | reverse complement strand
CAATAAATGTACTCCTTCAAATAGGCAAATATACCGCTAGGGGTACATGTATCCCAGGTTGGGAACCTCTATTACAGAACTTACTCATTATGCTTCATTATCCATGACCTTGGAATGCAAGCTTATTAATTAGAAATGTAATGTACAAAGATGTTTCAACTACCACGTCACAGTTGTAGAAGCATTTATCAAACGCAATATAGTATATAATGTGCATGGTTGATTGATGGAATAGAAGCATATAGCCGCCAAATATATTGATAAACAGGAACGAGTGTGCTGGATGACATTCACAATTTTTGCCAAAATCTTTCCAAAAACCAGAATCTTTCGAGAACTAAACAACGCTATGTCAGCAGAACTGCCATCAAAGTTAATACGAGAGACACTCGTTTTGACCTGTTCATTGCGAGTTGAATCACCACACACCTTGTTTGCAGAATGTAGATCTACCTCAGTCTCAACTGGCACTAGTAACAACCAAATTCTATCCATAAAGAGTGGGACGCGGTGGAGCGCAGATATAAAGCTCAGCATGAGAATTGAGCACGTTTGATAACGTTCGATAATAATTAGAGGAAATTCATCGTTCATTCAAACGAGATAATTATTTGCTAACAATGAGATTTATTACCTTTCTGCAATTCTCGTGCGCAAGGAGTATCTGGAAAAATAAGCAACCTGCCCAACCACCATGGCGCGGGCCCAATGCAGCTGCATCGGTTGCATCGGCTTAAGGCCGGCTCTTTTTCTAATGTAATTAAATCAGGAATTTTTAAGTTTGATACTTTGAATAGAGTATAGCTGTTTCAGCTTTTTTTATAATTAACGTAGTTTTATTTCCTCTTACCCAATCAATTATTTGATTAAGTTAGAGACGGATGAAAAAAGTAGAATAAACAGATCTGAGCACTGAAATATGGGCGAGTGTTTTAATTTGTACAAAGTTCAAAGTGATTCAAAAAGTTGCGTTACCAACTTTTCTATTTCTTGAACGCGAAAGTTTTCGAAATGTACTTTTTTGCGCGAAATAAAAAGGAAAAGATTATCTTTGCGTTACCGACTTTTTTATTCCTTAAACGCGAAAGTTTTCGAAATGTACTTTTGTGCGCTAAAAAAACGAAAAAGTTATCTTTATTTATAGGTTCGCCAGTGATTTCAATGTTGAGCGCTGCGGTGTTGCTAGGTTTCCGTGTGGTCAGCATATAATCTGACAATTACGTTTTATTGGAGTATACTCGAAGATTTGGGAGTGACAAACTAACTGAGATCAATAACGGTGTGTGAAAGCTTCACATCGTGAAAGCTGATTGATTATCACAAAAAGCATGTTCACAGCTACAGTGTAGCTTTACCCCTCGGGTTCTATTGATAAGTTCCTGGATTTTTGTGTACTTCCCTTGTTGTTTTAAATACGACTATTCTATTTCTCACAGTCATTTTGTTCATGTAGCATTGTGTCAATTATTGTTTTTCAAACTTTGGATGGAATGATATTTGGTGGATTGAGTTTTGCTGGAACAAGGTGGTACGTGGTGACAGTACGGGACCCAAAAATGGTACGCGATCAGAAAAAGCTTAGGGACGACTGAATTCGGGAAAACAGGTTGCACGTCTGGCAGTTTTTCGTCATTCCCGTTGTTTCAACTATTAGTTTCTCCCACTAGCTTTCCCGTTAACTATTTTTGTTCTTGTCGAAGCTATCTGTCAACAACAAGTAAAAGCAGGCCCGTAACCAGCTTGGGACACCAGGAGGGGCAAAGAGTTTTCTGAGAGGGTCCCAAATTTTTTAAACTATGTCCAATAGTTTCAAACAATGTCCAACACATTTTTCCAGAGCGGCGAATTTTTTTCAGGGGGGCTAAGCCCCCTGCGACACTCCTAGTTACGAGCCTGAGTAAAAGTAAGGGATACACTGTCTACCAGTATCCCTGTAACCTCGCACTGTGCGCTCTCTCAAACTCTTATAACGCCTTTTCAATAAGTGCTAGTGTAACACGCACTTCCTCTGGTGCGCTGTGAAAATAAACACAAACGAATGAATGTTTGTTTGTGTTATTTAAACGATTAAACAGCACTTGTTATTTCTTTTAAAATGCTTACCGCCGCCGGAAAAAATCTCAAAGGCTATGGGAAAAAGGCTGATAAATCGATGTACCCCACGCTCTCAGGTAGATCAGCCAAACAGCGAAAAGTATAATGATAGCGCGAGATTTGTCTAGCAGCTCATTCGCAAATGTGAATTTTTAGCTGGGTAAATTCTAAGCTTTTGTCCATTAAAATTTTATAAAATCCCTATGATACTATAGGCTTAGCCATGGGGAAAGGGGGCATGTCCCCCTCACATTTCTAGCATATCCTGTCATTTTGTGCATAGAGAGACGGTGTCCTAAACAAAATACTTTAGCTGGCTAAAAGTTAAACGCTTTGGCACCCCAAAAGTTTTGGGTTGGATACGCCACTGTATGTCACCTGTTACTGATGTACTGTGTTGTAGTTTGAAACAGGTGTTCTTGAACAAAATCAGTTTATTGTGTTAAACTTGTTGCATCATGGTCAACTTATTTAGTTTGCTCTCATTTGTTAGCTTCAAAAGTATGGTCTATCTTTCACTTGATTGAATCCAACTACCGGTAAGTAGTTTTGCTCAACTCTGAACAGTATATATCGCCCCTAAAACATTTTTCCGTTTTTGAATACGAAATTTGCATAAAGCAAACGTGTAATAATGGCCGCGGTGTCAAAGCAATCAAGATGAAGCTGACATAAAAATTTACAAGGCCACTACATGCTATGACTGATTACGTGAAAACCAAAGACGACATCATTTGATTTTTTTGATCTGAGACCAAGGTCAAAGGTTTTCTGAGTTTTATGAGAGGAAAATTCTTCAGGGTTGTAAACGCAATGCCAATGTAGTTCATTTCGGTCAATGAGTGTTGACATCATGGCACACCCAACGGCAAGAAGAGTCATTCCTTTGCAAACAGTTTAATTTGCAAGATATTTGAGGCAAACAGGGCAAAATTAGCAAAATCACGAAACGGTGCAACCGAGACCAGGCTAGTTATGGTTATATTTTATTCATGCATTTTTGTGACTCAAATCACGAGATAATGCAAATGCAACAGGAAAAAGAATAACATCAAAGAGCAGAAATTAGTTGCATGCTAATAAAATTAAAAGAAAATAAAAACTTCAGGTTTAGGAAATTGATGTGATCTAACATATTTAAATCACAAAGGGTTGGCGAAAGACCTTATGGGTCAACTGCTCAGCCAGTCCTGCATTCTATGCTGAACATTCTAACTTGTAGCAGCATTAGCGTCTCAAGGTGTAAACTTCAAACGCTGTGTTGTGTAATTTGTTACCTAACACAACATGCTGCACCGCAGAAACTTTCGGGCTAATCGAAAACCTTTGGACTAATCGAAATCTTGTAAATTTGGCGTGGACAACCCGAAATCAATTCGGTATAAATATAATAGTACAAAATTTTTAGGTAACGTTTTTATGACTCATGCGGTGCTGCTGTGTAGTGTGCTTATCTATGAATTTATCTACATTAAAAGTTCATAAGAGGAGTATAAAAATTTTTTTTAGTGTTTGACAGCTTTCACAGACAAGGGGACTGCTATTTCTAGTAGCCTATGAGGAGCTGCTTGGATACGGGTGATACAGTCGGCATTTTTACAAAACAGATTCAGTACTGTAGAGTAGCTGGTTTACACACTGCACAGTGCACATCTGTGCAACTATATGTCTGCAGAAACAAATAATTGCATTTTTGCAACACGAAATTATATGATAAATGAAAAAAGCACAATACACTTCTGTCTGGTTAAATGGTTTTCTATTAATGTGGCACTGCGTTTGACGTAAATTTTATGAATATAGCGCATATGTAGTTTACATCTTGGGACACTAATTCTGCTATAAGTTAGAACGTTTAGCACAGAACGCAGCTGCATGACATACACATTGATGTGTTACTTCTAGTAACGCTGCGCAGTTGTTGGAAAAGTACGTTAGTCGTCGCGACAACTTTTTGATTTCATTCGCGTCAGTTATGGTAAAGTCAGAAAAACTTGAACTGCTGTTTAATTTCAGTAGTGGGATAGGTGATCATGTAAGTTAAATATATTGCTGCTGTTACCAGAAAGAGTGCTTGAGTAAATGATTCGAATTTGACCATGTGCGTCGAAAAAATTTTTTCCAGGGCAATTGCCGATTTTTCCAGGGATGCCAAAACGGACTTTTTCCAGGTGGCCAACAGTGGTGAAATTTGATTTCACTAACGCCAAAACTAAAAGGAAAGCATTTTTCTACTAAAAAGTTTATAGCAAAATATCAAGTAACTGCACTCCACAGGTGAAACAAGCAAGCTAGGAATCTATCGCAAATTGTAGGTAATCGATTTCACGTAACACTATACGCATCGTCAGTCCTTACACCTTATTCAAATAGAATCCAAATATCAAATTTCAAAATCCAAGGTACTTGGCCCCCTTTCCGACGTCCATGAATTGGACTAGATTCATGGTTTTCAATGATCCAAGTTTACCAATGATTTTTGTCTACCAGCAACAAACCTTATTTGACGACGCCAAGCGCTCTGTGAAATACGCGGATTTATTGAGTCGTCATGCTCGTAGATTTCAAGCTGAATTACCTTGAAATTGACATCAGGGAGTGGGTACTTTTGGACTTGAAAAAATTTGGAAAAAGACTTTGATACTGTGTCGGGCGAAGTCACATAATCACTGAAACATAAATAAAGTCTAAAACAGAAAACACGTGCAAAGTCGACCTTTCCTATATAACAGTAAGGTGAACAAATAGAAATATAGAGTGATCTCCGTTGGTGATCTCTATTGTTGCTTGAAACCTTGGGTGACTGAATGTGTTGTTTGCTTATTTTCAAAAATTTTGGCGACGCAGTCTGATTGCAACAATACATTCAGAGAGTGCGATTCATCATTGCTTGTGACGTTCGCTTCATATTACAAGTAATTTGTAAGTTTCTCGCTTACTTCTTAAGCTATATCAGACATGCGAACTTTCTTTGGCCAATAGTTGTTGGCCGTGCCAACAGCAACAAAAACTATCCCAATTTCATAAAAAACTCGGCGTTTTTTGCATCAAGATTGCTCGGTAATATTGCACGGTGCTTAGGCAGGCATTGATAAATTGCAATGTAATGGAGTTTCCAAGTAACTAGTCTTCACAATGGCGACGAAATCTAATCAATCAGGAAATTCTTTTTGATGGGAAATCGATTTCACGTAACTCTACGCATCCTCAGTCATGAAATCTTATTCAAATACAGTAGAATCAACTTATTCTAATTTTTTATTGAAACCTTAGAGATATGAAGCTCATTGCCACACTATTTCAGCACACATTGCGGCTACTTTGTCAGCCGTGATAAAATGTGGTCAACGTTATTTGTTGTGAGCGGCATGCATTTTGTTTATTCTTTGATTTACGTGTTTTTACGTGTTTGTCTAAAACACAAGGTCCATATCACCTTAGAAGAACATAAGGAAAATGCTTATACGCAACGCTTCACAGGGTAGGAGTTATCTGGTACGCGTAGTCAATGGTGAAGAAGAACGATCCAACGAGCACTGAAACAAGGCAACTGTGACTACCGCATTCGGTGATCGTGATATAGAAGCGTGCAAACACTAAACTTAGAGGTAAGTGTGACCAAAGGTTGTTTCGGATCATGCGCAAAAGGTTTCGTTTTCACAAATTTTATAGGGAGGCCTGTCTGTCTTGAAACAATCGTGTAGCATGCTCTACTGACTGGGCTCAAAACCAGTTTGAAAGAACTACAGGTGTATGGCAGCTAGTTTGCTCCATGTGAACAGTTTGTTATATTTGAACAAAGCACTGTGAAAATCTTTTTTCACAAAGAATTCTTCAATAAAACGTTTTTTTTCAGAAAAAATGAAAAAATTTGTTTTCTAACAAGCTTTTTTTCGTTTTCGAAAAATAAATTCAATGGACAGATCGTTTCAAACTAAAATAAAATTTTCAAACAAAATATTTTTCAAGTTACTGAGCCCAATTCCGGCAATGAGCCTAATTCCGCTAGCGAAGTGTTTCCCATTGAAGTATCCTAATGAACCATTTTTTGAACTCATATGTTGCATGTTTGTTTTTTTACTGCATTTTTTCATTCTAGTGTGGGTAAACAAGTCGAGCAATAAATGTTTTCATCCAAGTGCAAAACATTTGCTGCTGATTCGTAACACCAATTTTGCTGGGCATTCTGTAGGGATAAAGCAAAGCGTGATTAGTGCTGCTTTCAAAACACCTCTAAAAACAAGAATGGGAATCTGTATTAATAAGACTTTGCTTCTGGATCGACCCGATGACTATTGGTTTCACATCAAGCTGTCGCCCACATTTTACAACAAAATTGCGCCCATGGTTGGGACCATGGATTTGCTGTGTTTTCATCACAAAATGCACAGTGCTTGCAAGGCCCTGATGAACGTTCAGTTTGTGCTTTTGTCTTGTTTAAACCAATGTAACTCTAACGCATCCTCATTCCTGAAATATTATTCAAGTAGAACCATCTTATTCTGTTTGAATAAGATTTCAGGACTGAGGATGCGTATTGTTACGTGAAATTCATTTCCTATTAAAAAATTCGGTGCTGTTAGATTCGACTTCGTCGCGTTTGTGGAGACTAGTTATTACTTGAAAACATATACGTGGAATCCCGAATCATCACATGGCAGAGCCCAGTCGACTGATTCCCGCAAAGCGTACAGCAAACCTAGAGCTTTTAATTGTTTGTGAGTTATGATGTCGAATTCCTTAGTAAACTCATAAATTGGCCATCAAAAAAGGATTTTTAACTTCTGTTTACCGTAACTTCGGAGTGAGTGTTTGGAAACTCTCTGCAGAAGTTTTGTACGTATTTTTGTATCATGAAGCTTAATTATTTTTGATGATAATCTCATTTCTAGGTCGACGTGTTTAGTATTCACATGAAATAAGCCTTACATTTTGAATTGCTGATCATAAAACGTGTTGAAAAATGTTTTAATGGCATTAAATCCAAATCAAAGACAAAAATTGCAGTCTCGTTAAGTTAGTTGTACCCAAATGTTGGCAATCCTACACAAGCCATTAACTAGAGGGGCGATGCCCCCCATTGAAAAATGTGTTGGACATACGTTCAAACTATTGGACATAGTTTAAAAAATTTGAGCCCCTTTCAGAAAACTCTTCGCCCTCCCTGGTGTCCCAAGCTGGTTACGGGCCTGAATTCCTACACCAGATCACACGTTGTCACCTGGCGTAACGCAATAATCATGAAGTAAATTTAATCAGGATCACCGCTGTTTTGGTGAGGGGGCACAAACCTTCGTTGCAACTTTTGTGACGCAGGTTCACTATTATGTAATCATTTATTGCAGTTTGTTACAATTTTATTCCTAAAAGTGATGCGCTTATGTAAACCAATCTGTGCATTGCGGATTTTGAGATGTTGTTTTGAACGCTATGAACTTGTGCAAACCACAGCGAAAGCTTTGTGACATGAAGGCATCGCGCTTGATGAATTATCTGTGACGCAAAATTTTCCGGCGAGCATACCTGTGTTGCAGGCTTGCAGAATTGGAAAACACTTGCTATGAAATTATGCTCTCTTCCAGTAACGCATACGGGACTCTGCGCAGATAGAGTCTGCCTGCGATCGCCGTACATTTTATTCTGGCATCAATTTGATTTGAACTGTGAAGTGATCAAAACAGAAAGTTCTGACAGTTCTAAACATTTCGCGAGGCCGCCTGGCCTTGCGCGGTTTACGTTATGAAGTTCATTGGCTCATTTGTTGCAGCATGTCTCATAAATACGAACAATGGAGCACGATGGCAGAAATCTTGCTTAGTCGTTAAGATGACAATATTAATGTGTGTAAATAGAAAGTTCCTTATAGTGAAGCCAACCATAGAAAAAGTGAAAACAATCGAACTTTGAAAAGAACAGTATTTTTCTTTTTTAAATGTTCAGGCCCTAATCCCAGGGGTCTGCAACGCAACCACTTTTGTGCTTAGGACAGCTGGCGTTATAGTGACAGCTATAGTTTTTCTAAAAAAGACAAGAAAATACGAAATTAACTTGTGATTTTGTTAGCCTTGCAAAATGGCATAGCAATATTTCTTGTCATTCAAAACAAAGTTGCACAAACCAATCCATGGAATTCGAACTCAATTTGGTTAAAATTTTGTCTTGAATACTGCTCTATTGGAACGTAACATTCAAAAACAACTTTCCTTCATCTTTGTTTGACACGCATGTACTTGGGATAATCCGTATCAGCAGATACCTTCACTTCAAAGTTTGCAGTAAGTGTCATTACTCGGAAATGTGAAAAATTTAAACTTTTGAGCGCAAGCAACTTTGTTATCGCAGCATGTAGCCTATGGCGTTTACGGAGGGCTGTTTCAAGCTGAAGCAGTGGTTACACAGCAATCAGTTGCAAAGTTGATGTTGCTCCACGCATCACTTCAGCTCCGCTTTAATAGCCAGTGTAAATTTTTCCTTTACCTGCGGCTGCAATTTCCACGATTAGTTCTACACTTGAACATTAGGCCTACGTACTAAGTTTACAGAAAGGTACGCTCAGCAACGAGTGTGCTCTTATGCTGTTACAGTCAACAACGCTAGCTTCGCAGCGACAGCGCTGGTTAAGAAAAAGCAGCTATACTACATCTGTTGGTAAAGATAGTTGTCGGAATAAAATGAAAGAATCATAGAAATGTTGGTGACATTACATAGGCGGGCAGTTTGTATTTCTTCCTTGAATTGCTTTTTTCTTCGTTAAAGATATTCTTTAGAGTCTTGTGTTTGCACTGCTTCCGATGTGAACTTGCTTCTCTGTGTGAGTAATTAATTCAACACGCAGCTGATCTGGGTGTGATGCTAGTTTTTTAAGCGTTACTTACAAAAATGGAGCTTTTGATCTGTTTCTGCGGTTTTAGTCTTATCACGGAACTTCTGGCTAACTTATATTCTCTTGTTTCTCTCGCTGATTTTTTTTGTAAAGAGTAGTATCCTGCTACTGCTTCGTGTATTTCAAACCTTGAGTTTATTTTCTTTTGAATTGTCAACAATTTGGTCGTCAACAGGATAACGTCATCTCATTCCTATGTACGTCAGTATAATGCTTATTTGGTGTCATACTTAATAGTTAAACCAACGTTGCAAATGAGCGACTTCTTGAGAGATGTTTGAGTTTGGCATAAGATCCGTTATCATTTTGTTGGGAACCTTTTTTTTAGTTATTATTGGTAGAACTGAAACTTCATATTGCACAATAATAGCATAACTCTAGTTTTGGGTAGCTTGAGTTTCCTTTTTTCCCAAATCCATCAAAATCTATATTTCAACAAAAAAGTCTTAGTTAGCACTCTTCCTAGAATTTTGTCTTGTGTGTATCCTTTATGTGAAAATCAGACAGCTTCATGGAAAAAGATTTGGACGCCAGCCGAGAAACTATTTTCAGGACCTTAACATGAGCAGCTGAATCATGCCAGTTAGTCGTACAAATTGAAAGTAAGCACGCAACAGTTGGTAATGTTTTGCCACTATTGTTGCAAAAAGTACCATACTGAAAAACTTTGCGCAACCACACAACAAACAAAAACATTTGAACGGCAGGCTTCTCACGTCACTTTCACAGCAGTCTGTCTCATGGCAAGGCATTGCGAGAAAATGCATACCATAGTTTTATAACTCTGCCGCTAAATTCGATGAGCGCAAGCGAAGAGCGGTAGCGACGCAAGAGTTAATGAATCCAAGAACTACCCATACTTTCCCGCAGATTCGTTTGTTTTTTAAATGAAACTGATTGAAACTTATGAAGACGGAAAGATTTGCTTATCTCATTAGTAGGTATGCTAAGAAAAACGAGAGATGGGTTCCCCATTCTGGCCACTAGGAATCAGTGGTTCTAGGTTTTATCCCACTGCACAATAGTGAGCTCTGACTAGGCAAAAATGTGTATCAGGCTAGAGCTTTGTAATGTTTGGCCCAAACCAATCTTCTTATCATTATTTTTTAGGAAAATGGAGTGCTTCCATTTTAATTGCCATAAGGGCGGCTCTCCTCCAAATTCAACTGACTTGGCAGAAGTTCATGGAGGTGGCAACAGCGATGAGTAAGTATAATGCAAACATGTCTTTGCCACAAACAAACTTACTATGCAATTTTGGGCGAAAAGAAACAAAAAATTTGGGGTGAAACTTGAATTCAGCGTTGAAAGGTGTTGTTTGTTGAATGCTACCCGGCAGGCGCGTGGCCTCATTTTTGTTGATGGGAGGAAAGAAATGGGAGATGCAGCCATAATCAGCGAAATAATATAATAATGAGTGGCCCGGCACCACTTTCAAAATATGACATGTTCCATCAACTGATCTTGCATTGTACTGTAGTTTGGTTCCTAGGCCACGTTTCATCAGGTTATGTATAGATGTTGATTTTTATTGTGCAACTTGGGTTAATGTGAATGGAAGATTTCAAAATGTGTCAAAAAATTAAATTAAAACCTTAAAAAGTCATTGCGTAAAATGTGAACATTTAAGTTTTTATGTAAAAAAACTGTTTCTTGCAAATATGATATTTAAAACGAACCTTTCATAAATTCGGAGTTGTAGTGGAACGGGAACGCGTGAGAACGGTGTTCCCACACCTTTTTCACGTTTTGCTTTGAAATGAGTTGGAAGCTGTTTTAAAATGACTACTTTTTTGGATGAATCTCTGAAATAAATTTGCGTTTTTCGTTTCGGTTCCTGGAGAAGTAAGTTTTAAGTAAAGTTGATCCCATTTCAATCGTTGAATTTTAAAATGCATGCAGTTTCTGCCGTACTTACAGTATGTGTTTAACCTAATTGTAACCTTGACCTAAAAAAATGATTAGTTGCAATTTTGCTGACAACCAGCAAGCTTTTTATTTTTGAGAAGATAAAATCCCAATTAGTCCTTTATACTTCAAAACTTTTGGAAGCCACGCCCTTGGAATCGCTTCTAACAGGGAGAACGCCAATAGATTTATTACCTTTGTGAGATTTAATTTGTACTTCTGGTAAAACATACCTATTCAATGAGAATACAGGGACTTCTTTACAGCAAAACTTTAAACAGGCAGCCAATAATTTTGAACTGACTCAGAACGTTTTTGCACACGCATTGCCATTTTGGCACACGTATTGTAATGCTTTCTTTAGGTGGTTTGAAACTTTTTGAATGGTGTTACCAAATTCATGACATATACTGCTGTTTTAGCTTCCATAATTTTCGAAGTAGAGCTTTTTCCAAACCGAAAAAGCATTTTTTCAATTTTGAAAATTGTAGCTTTTTCCAAAGCGAATGATTGCTATGTAACGATTGCTTTTGCTTAACAGAGAAATAGACCACACACATCAGTCACCGAACCAAGACCGGACAGAAAGAAAAGAATTTTCAGAAGAAGCAACTTTTTTTATTTCCTGCCTCTACGGGCTTTTCCTTGTGCTCATAAGCGTTGTGTTCAAAGTTTCGCAGTACTTAACTTCAGAAGTAAGTTTGTTTTTTCTTTCATCTCGTGTCCTTTCCTTTTGTAATATGAGGGAGCTTGGTTCGATACAAAGAAGAAATCGTACATTGCGAACTGGGGAAAACTATTAAAGGCATTTTGGCAATATTTGCATGTGTTGCTTGTCAACACAGGCTTTTAAGCCGCACTGAGAGAGTAGTGGACAAGCACGGAAATTGAAACCGTAGTGCGTGCTCATATGAACTTATTTTTCTACGCGGACAAGTGTAGTGGTACACACCAAAAGGTCACTGACAAGGCCGGGACTGAATCGTTTTCTTTGAAACCACACGATTCACCATCTATGAACGTATACCTTGCATAGTAAAGGCCAAAACAATTTCACGTTACCGCAGAGCAGGCGCGCAACCGGGGGGAGGCGTTTGGGGCATTTGCCCCCCCCGAAATTTTCAAAACAATGCATAGCAATTTTGACATTTGTAGAAACTTTCAAAGAATAAAGATGAAATTTTGTATTCTAATCCTTTCAAAGAAATCTTATTGGAATTTTTCTTTGTCCTATTGGTTAAATTATCTCCTTACAAGATTTATCTTGAGACAAGTTACCTGATCGAAAATTTCGTAAATGATTGGTATAACCACAAATATGCTGGAAGTGTCAAAACTAGGCAGATACTGTAGTTCAAAATGTTCGTATTTTAAAGACATTTTTTATCTATTTGTTCGTGTACCATTTTGTCTCAGACAGTGACAAAATTTTGTCTCAATTTTCCCTCATGAAATTTAATAATATTAGGGTACTTTTGAACCCTGAAAATTACTGAAACTTTCAAATTGCTATGAGAAATCTTGACATAGCAGTTAGTGCCTCGTCAAACCGCGTGTTCTTCTTCGACCTTTTGATTATTTTTGTTAGGGGCAAAGCGGATCACCATTATTAACGTAGTACAATTCTTAAAAAAGTGTTGTTTAGCTACATTTTCGCTTCGAAACCTGATAGTTTTTAACTAAATTTAGGTTGAGGACTGTTTCACGTCTTTCTGGGTTCATCCCAGTACCACGGCTTGGGAAAAAGGCGTAGTAAAGTGTCATATGAGTGCTGGTCAAGTGTTGAACGCACCAACCTACTAGACCACTTTGGCTCCAAATTACGCTTTACAAGACCCTATCTTTTGCAACCAGTGCAAGTCCTGAAAGCTCATAGGCTTAAACGTGCTTCTAAAACTTTCACACAACTCATGGACGCCAGAAAAGCCGTTTTGCCCCAAACACACCTGATCCGTTATGCGCCAAAGGCACAAGACACTTGATCCGTTTTGCCCGAAATGGTAGCATTCAAAGATCCTCTCACCCTTGACATAGGCTATCTTTCAAGTTTGGGATCTTCAATTGTGATAGAAATTCAAGCACATGCTAGAAGAAAAGGACTAGAACGAATTTGCTAATACAAGACGAAAATTAGGCAGGTTTACTTCTGCCGTAGCCTATACATCTGTCACACTAAAGCCATGACCACACTAGTTGAGTACGGAACTAGGTATTTGTGTGAGAATACTAATTTTTACTCTGTCTTGTTCGTTCGGTCTGCATCTTGATTAAAACTGAAAAGTTCTCATTTTCGGAAATGTTGCGAAGATAACATTTTTTCTGGGTGTCAGGCTTATGCAGAATCACAGGGAAATATTTTCAATTACAGCAAAACTGTTGGTATGACGTTTAAGGCTAGGAGTGCAAAAAGCACAGTCACCCCATTACTGACACATGGGTGGTAAAAATCTAAAATCTGTTAACCAATACAAATATCTGGGAGCTGTACTGAATACTGAGCTCTCAGATGACAGAGACATTCAAAGACAACAGCGATAAAAATATTGTGCAGCCAACAAGCTGCGAGCCTCTTTTTCCCGATGCTCAAATGCAGTTAAAAATGAACCTTTTCGTTCCTTTTGTACGCCCATGTATGCATCACAATTATGGTGAAATTTCAGAAAGTCATGCATGCAAAGATTGCGTGTGGCCTATAATTTTGGATGCAGAGCTCTATACAACCTGCCCTGGAGAGCGAGTGTTAGCAGTCATGACTCATCAGGTTCAATGTAACATTCCTACATTTGAGGCATTGTTAAGAAAAAATATGCACTTGTTTCTTGAATGATAAAGAACGTCTAATAACGTAATGGTTGCCTGCTTTGATGCAGTCCGACAATATATTCTTCCTTATTCTTTGAACACTACAACCGCATTTTACTTTGTGACAGTGCTCGGACATTAGTGTTTGTTCGTTTGAGGGTGTGCATGTCACAATGCATTCGTACTTTACCTGGGCTTGACCAGTTTAGGAATTAGTGTCCCACTCTGTAGTAGTGTTGTACCACGTGAACAAATAGTGTTAAGAATGCCTCTGTAAACCTCAGGCTTGGCCTCCAACGCCGTTACAAAACGTTCTGTTAAGTAAGTTTCTGTAGCCCAGTGTCAAGCGAAATTGCTGACCGCTGCGAAATTTCTGTCCTATTAGTTTTTGTCAGTTATTTTGCTTCTCAGAGTAAAGGAATAACGTTTGGCGATTACTTTTTTCATGTGTGTTGGGTAAATTAAAACTTTTTGGTTAGATTTCAGATACCCACAACAAGCTGCAGTAAGGGAATAAGTAACACCAGGGGAAAATATTGGAATTGATCTTAGAGTTCTATTATTTTTCTTTTCCTAACTGTAACATCAACCCTAACCGGACACACTTACCTAAACACCAAATCCTAAGCCCTAATCATCAGTTTTCTCAGCGTATTTAATATGTTGAATGTTGCTCTGTGCATGCGCATATGGCGTGAAGTCAAAAATTTCGCTTGACACCGGTGGTTCAGCCTCCAACGCTGTTATAAAACGTTCTGTTTAAGCTGTTTTTATTAACCAGCGTTGTGCAGGATGTGTGTGTTTGTGCTATGGACTTCGTGTCTGCGGGCAAAAATACATTGCACCACGGTTGAATAAGTCATCGAATGAGATTTCATGAATTGCCCCCCCCAAAATGAAGAGCTGGTTGTGCCCCTGCCGCAGACGTATCACAACTGCTTAGACTTCGGAAATTTCAGGCTGGTTGTGGAAATCTCTCTGCTGCAACCTTTATTTATGCCATGTGACTGTCATAAACGCCCCAAATACTAATTTTCACTTTTTATGTGACTTGATTCACAGTCTAGTTTCAAACTTATCAAGAACTTAAGCCGGTGCATCCAGTCCTGAAATATCAAACGTACTGGACCTGGATGAAAGACTTACCATGGACTCATTGCATACATAACCAGAAATTTATCATCAATGACTTCAAAATTGCTTTTGTTTTTCTAGGTAGTCCACGATGTTATCAACATCTATTTCATAATTTTGTTTACTTTTGGTATTTTGTGGTTGATTTTGTTCAGTATTTTTTCTATGTGGATGAAGAAAAATTATGAGTTAGTCAAAAGTCACAAGACTACCAATCGGTGGCTCAAAGGTAAAATATTTTTCAGAAATTTGCACCTTCTCCAAGGTGTTACTACAAGAAAACATACGTTGGCGGTGTGTAGAATAATAAAAGATGAGTAAAGCATGTGTTTTCTTCCAGACCTGTTATTCAGTGACAACTTACAAACACATTCTGTAGCACAGTAGTTCTCAACTTTTTCTTTATCACGCCTCCCTTATGTACTTGTCCTTTGTTTCAAGCCCTCCTGGCTGTGAATAAGCTGTAAAAACAAATGTATTGTTTGGTAAAATGATCAAAATTTCAAAGTTGTACAGCGCTTAAGGGCACGAGCCCCCAGGAAATTTGTTGACGCCTACGCCTCCCATTCAAGAACTATTGCTCTAGCACAATTAATCGGGCATATGTTGTCATCGGACATATCTGTGTTATTCTCTTGTGTGCTTGGAGATGAATGGTTTATGGTTTCGTTTCAACTTATTCTGTTATGTGCTTGGTTTTCCATCCTCTCTGAATCAAATACTCTGCGAAAATGAACCAAAACTGATACATACTCCGCAAAGTTTTGTGCATTTCAGCATTTGAATAGGCCTGTGTTATCCTCATTTTGAAGTTATTTCAATACCTTTACTTGGTAAGTATGGATTTAACTACTGTCAAATTGTAAAATCTTGTTTGACATTTTGTACTTGCTTTGATTTTCAACTTAGGCGTTTGTATACAATCAAAGAACAAATTTAGATTGCTAAAGAACATGCGTCAGGTAGCGCCAACCACCAGAACTACTAAACTGATCTTTCCTCTGTGTGCGAACACAGAGCAAAACGTTTTATTCGATCTTCGAGCATATCGATCTGCATGAAGCAAACTTTTTAAATAGGAACGTTTTTAAAGAATTCGTGGCTCTCCTACAGCTACATTAATTACTCACTATAGTTATCAAATAAGTGTGAAATTTGGTATGCAACTTCTGACGTTATTTTGTTTTCAGGAGTTTTGGTCATTTTTGTCCTGTGCGTCATTATTCGCTGCACACTTCAATTTCTAGTATCGGTGGAATTAAACGACACCAAATGTAAAGACCGGGGATATTTTGTTGCAATGAATATTCTTAACAGCATGATGATGGTTGGCGAGGTGGCCATAATATTTGTTTACGCCAAAGTCCACATTCAGACGTTCAAGTTATTTTCAAGGTACCAGTTGCACTAGTTTTACATCTCATAGAAGTATAGCAGCAATGAACATAACCTTCAAAGAATGTTACACAAGCTTTATTAAAGAGACCAAATTTTGGTTTCTTCCCTTCTCTTGCAAATATATGTTATGCTTGATAAGATGAATGTGACTATTCTGTTTTATATAAAGATATTTCATCTAATTCAGAAAACGGAATCCACTTGTGCGTGCAAAGATGGTACTGTATTACTGTATGGGTTTTCGAGCGATGAATTGTAAGAAAAGTGACTGAGTGTTTTAATGTTCCAACGTTTCACTGAGTGCTGTTTATCCTATAGTTGTTTTTGTCTTCGTTTGCAACTCCAAGTTTCTACAAAAAAAACAACATTTTTTTTCAATTTGGCTCACCAAAACAGCTCTTCAATTTTGTATGGAAAGCAAGTAAGCCACATGGATATTCGTGTCCAGAGCCAGCAGGTCGTTATGTTTTGCTTATGACAGTGATGAGATCAATTGCATTTTAGTATCGCTATGTTTCAACCAAGTGTCTCTATTGTGAGAAGACTTTTTGACCAGAAAAACGCCAGTTTCAAACTTTAAGCAATGAGTAATTTAGCAGTAAAACGTTAAATTTCACAAACATTTTATTGAAAGCAGGGCCGGATTAAGGGGGGGGGGGGCAACGGGGACAATTATCCTGGGCCCCCCGCTGCAAGGCGGCTCGTGATGACAATTATTTGTTTTAAATAATATACTCGTTTGAAAAATTGTCTTTCAGAAGCGATACAAGAATACAAATCTGTATTCCGATGTTGCATTAAGTATATCTATTGATTTCTCTACAAGTTTGACTTTCTGCCAGTTTTAGTAATCACTACTGAATGTGAATATTTTCGGTTTTGTTCAATGCAAATATATTTGAATTTTGCTTGCAACTTTTTCCTAACAATCGTTCTTTTGACATGGGTATGATTATCTACCCGTGCATCACGGCTACTGCATAAATGTCGCGAACACGATACTATTTGCGTGCTAAAACTTGTCATGCTGTGGTTGTTTGTTGATTTTAATTTAATTTATTTGTTTGTGAGCAGACACGAAATCCATAGTATGAACACACACATTCTGCAGAACGCAGGTCGATAAAAACAGACAAAACAGCACGTAGTACAAGGTATTGAAGCCAGTTGAGTGTATAGCAGTGGATCTTAAAGTAATCGTCCTTTGTTTCAAGCCCCCTGACTTTAAATAAGCTGTAAAAAACATAGGCATTTGTTGATCAAACTTTCCATGTTGCAGGGCGCGTAAGGGCTTGCGTCCCCCTGGAAATTTATTGATGCCCCCTGTAGTGGCCTGCCCACTCCAGGTTAAAGAACCACTGGTGTATTGTATCAATGATCCGTAACTTTCTTGTGCCGTCTAGAGTCAGTCCAGCCGAACTGCGACCTTTATTTTGTCATAAAGGTAACTTATGGTGGAAACACATTTTTCTTGCGATGGCCACTATCGTTGTGTTACAGTTACATCATAAACATATGAAGCTAGCCAAGCCATTTACACCACATGCTATTGCGTGTTCCGTCAGAAAAGGTTTTAATCAGTCGATTTGTAGAACGAAAGAGCAGAAAACGAGATTGCAGTGTTTAGCTAGCGTGATGCCGAAATTTGTAATGCCTTCAAGAGCTAAAAAGCGCAAAGTTTCTAAGGAGGCAAGCGCAAGAATCTGGCAGTGTTAGCCAAAACGGCGCGACTGAATCGTTTTGTTTTTCAGCAATACTTTCAAGCAGCAACGTTAAAACAATGGCGTTAATCAGAGCACCTGAAAATGTAGGTTAAATCACGACAGCGCCGGATTTAGGGGGCGGGGCGGGCTCAAGGCTCCCCACCATGTTCATGTGTTTACCCACAAGCACGACATGTGCATGCCACTTAGTCATTTTTATTAGCGAGGAAAGTTTGTTTGTAGACGCTATTACATTATCGGTTGTCCAGACTGCAGTATTTCACTTGTATATTATTTGATGTTGTGACGAAACAACTATTATTGTTTTCCTGAAAGTCGGTCAGGTATCTGAATTAAGTGAATGCAAGGCCAAGCCACGTAGAATGCATTAGTTTACGTCTCTACTCGTTACTGGTAGATTTTGCGTCTGCCTTACTCAGATTAGCACAGGTCGCATATGAGTAGCATTGTTAAGTAGGGCTACCATACGTCCTCTTTTTGGAGTACATGTCCAATTTTTTCATGAGAAACGAAATAATCTTCGACGAGATTCAAGAATGTCAAAATATCCTCCTTTTTACATTTCCTATTTTACACAGCTATAGTCAGTGGCGTAAGTGAAGGTTTGAGCCAGGGTGGTAGACTTAGATAAAAGGAGCGAACTGTCCACTGCACGGGGTCCACTGGCCAACACTCAGAAAAAACCTGAGAAATGATGGTGAATCCGGATGTGGATGGCTAAACTAAAACCCTAAAGCACGGGAAAATAATCCGAAAAGTACACTAAAACAACAACCTACTGAAAACCAAAAGAATGTTAAAACCGAAATAGAAGTTAAGAGGGAGACCGATTTTTACATTTTGCTTGCCAGGGGGGCAATTCGCTCCTCTGTCTCCTGTCAGTTACGCCACTGGCTATATACAGTAAGCTGTCCCTACTCAACTGCCACAAGATATGAGCTGGTGGCGTAGCTTGGTTTATGGGAGGGCCTGCAAATTGTCTAATTAATCTATGTTTTGGTTGAGTTAATTCTCGGCTGGAAAGGCTGGAATACTTTCAAATTAATCGTCTCATAATAGTGGTAAATCTTTTTTCAATATCTCAAATGACTTTGGCATTTCCGCGCGGACTTCTGACTCCATTATACTGTAGGTACTGCACTAGCTTTGCGGATGAATCGTGATACTATGATCAGTGTTTGTCATAGCTTAATGTAGTACTTTCTAGTAATTATAGATAATCGGTAATGCTGAAAAATGAAGAAATTCCTCAGAAGTATCCCTTTTTCAGAAAAGGACTAAATGATGTCGAAACTGAGTGAATTACGTGTGGTTGCATTTACAAAGTTCGCAAAAGAGAGTGAAAAGACTATTGCGACTTTCTGGTTATTGAGTACCAAAAGACTTATTTCTCACAGCGTAACCAGGTGGCTATTACTTTATCCTAGCTTGCCAAGAATGCTTCAAATGTACCCAGCTTCACATTCATACTCAGGCAAGTAACCAGGGGGAGCAGAGCAGGGGGCTGAGCCTCCCCTGAACCCCCCCCCCTGTAAAATGTGTTGGACATCGCTTAAAACTATTTGGACCCCTCTCAGAAAACTCTTCGCCCCGCCTAGTGTCCCAAGCTGGCAAGAAGAGTTTCAACCAAATGCAATTTTTTGTAAAATGATGGAGCATGAATGATGGGCAAAATATTTTGTAACTTGCAATACCACTGAATGCTTCAGCGAATTGATAAAGATGGCACAGTTTTATTTCAGCGTTATGGCTCATTACGCTAATGTGGAACGATTTTTTCCTTGATGCAGCCAAAACCTATACGAAAGAGAAATCTTTCTAATTGAATTAATTTCAACTCTATTAAAGCTGGTGTGTTATTTAAAAAATCTTTCATGCAATTAGTTTCATAATATTGTTTTAAAACATTTTTCAGGAAATTAGTTTCATAATATTCTTAAAAGCGATTTTGTATTTTAAAGAAATTTAAGGAAACTGCGAAATATTCATGAAATAAATAGGACAAGGAAATAAGGATTTTGTTTTGTGTATTTTGACTGAAACATCATCCACACTGGACGTCTTACATCAATGCGTAAAACTTATGAATAGGCCTAATTGTTATTTGACTTGTTAAGTGTAGTTAATACACTCAAGTAAGTAAGAGTCGTAAGTTGTCTTCTCTTTTTGCGATGAAAATGTGGCAGTCTTATTGAGCTTATCAATAAATACACATATACGGAAGGGGATTGTCATCTTAACAGTATAGAGCTTATCCAAGTGTTTCTAAAAGACGTAAAAAAGCAAAAGAGGCAAAAATGAGAGAGGAGGAGGTTGCAGCCAAGTCAAGAAACATTGAAGTGACTATTTTTTTACAGTGGCAATGAAATCCAGTGGATACATTTCCGTGGAACCTCTAAGAGGACAGAAAATCGAAGAACATGTTGTGACAGACTTAGATCTACGTAACGATGAAAATAGACCTCGTTTGACCAGCAGTACAGTAGCAGAAGAACGTCAAGAAGTATCATCGAAAAGCAGGAGAGATGAGATGGCTGACGCTATCCCTGGAGGTAACGATATTGGTCTCTGGGCTCTCTGGCCAGCCAATATACCGGAAAAAATGCGGGAATACTGGTTGAAATGAGAAACAGTTTCTTTTGACATTGTGGTGAAAGTCATTTTTGAAACATGATGTTCCACAACACAGAAAATACAAAAACTTGTCAAGGATATGCACCACAAGTCTTATTCTTCGCCAGAACCACAATGGCGAAGTAGTTGACAGAAGCTGGCTTTGTTTCTGTCCTTCACAAACTTGTGTTTCATTTGTAGACTGATGTGCGCGGATTCGACTAAGTCTGCGCATTTCCTTATTAGAAAAGGAATCTTCGACTGGAAGCACGTTCTTGAGCCCCTGAGGAGCCACGAGCATTCAATGGAACATATAGATGCCACGACTAGATTTAGTCGCAGATGTAATTAAATGCTATGAAGATCTGCTACAGAACTAGCCAGTCAGGTCAATCAATGCGAACAATATCGGAAATCGCCTCTGCCTGCAACGTTTGGTTTCTGTCGTAAAATTTATTGCTGAGCGAGGACTGGCGTTTAGAGATGATGAGTTGAGTTGAATTTATTTGGCGATAATTAATATTCAGCAAGAAAAAACATAAATTAGTGGAAGGACGCCAGGGCATTGAAGGAACCGGAAGGTTATCGAGTCGATGCCCCTGATGAAAATGTTGGATCGCTCAGAAAGATTTTCCAAAAAAATTTTCAAAACTTTTTTCAATCAAACATTGAAAAAAGAAGATGCGATGCTTCTAGCGACTGATTTTGCAACAGTTTAACAAATCGCTAATCATTTTCAAATACCATGCTGCACCATAAAGTTTTGTTACAGTTGAGCTAACAAATGTGACGTCACATGATTACGTCATAAATATTAAGGATATGTGGAAATACTAGTGACTTCATGGATCATCCCCTACGTCAACATTTTGTAACTGCACATGGGACCTCCTACCACGCCTGGGCCCCAGACCCCCCACCATCTAAATCCGGCGCTGAATCACGACATAAGCTTCGAAGCACTTTTCACAATCAGCATGACTGGCCATACTGACATGTTATTTTTTCGGTGTTTTGGTCTGTAATCTCTGGTTTCTGCTCAGGGACGCCGGAACGGGGGTGCATTACGGGGGCATAGGTGCCCTTACATAACAGTATCATACGTAATTTCATGAATTAGCAAGATCGACTTCAAACAAATTTATTGCTGCTATTCGCGCACACATAAAATTCAGAATGATTTTCTGTAATTTCTGTTACAGGTCAACATTGTTACTGAACATGTAAATGCGAAACGAATGACTATTATGGCTGCGCTTTTGCACTGAACTCAAGCAAACAGTTTTGAAGTCGTGGTACGTCAACAGCATGGGCGTCCGCAGAGTGGTCGAAACGGGCATTTTTCCTCCCTGGAAATTGGGACAAAGAACCAATATTTTCTACAAAACTTGACGTCAGCAGCTCAATTCCGATTAATTGATTTATTTCTTGCAATAACAGTTTATTAGCCGGTACGAAAACTCACACTGCATAACGCAGGACCTCTGAGAGAAATTTTACCAGGGGTACGAAAACCGATACTGGACCCACACCTTTTGGGTGCTCGTCGAAACTTGTATAGCCTGTTTGTACAGTAATCAGAATGTAGATAAAACAGCTATCATGCTAAGAGTTTCAAATATAGCTACAAGCCCTGCTGTCGAAGGAAGTGACCTCGATTTTGGGCTTCATTACAGAAAAACTTTGCGTGAGTACTTTCATCCTCCCGACCCCCAGTACCTCCCAGGCCCGGGTTCGATGTACCTCTTGTACCCCCTCTGGTAGGCCCTGTCCACAAGATCCAGGTTCACTGTTCTGGTGTCATGCAGTGGGTTGAGCTTGCAGTTCACTCATGTCCGCTCCTTTGCCCGCAGGGGCAGCTAGTTGCAAAACTTGCGAGCAAATTGTTTTACTTTTGGTCTTTATTGTGTAACAATAACATGGCAACAAATCTAATGTTAATTTCAAGTTACGATATAGGCGGTTTGCTGCATGCGATTGTTAAACGCAGACATCTTTGTTAGTGATGCAGCGAGACAATGACTGCTGATAGCGGTAAGCAGGGACGCCGGAGAGCGGTGGCTTGCCCCCCTGACCTTTCAAAAGAGGGACAATGGGAACAAAGGTGTCTTTTCATAACATCATCATAGGTAATTTTATGATATATCATGATCATATTGCAATACATTTTCTATAGTGTCTTTTGTTATTTTTGGGGTCAACATTCTTGTCAAACAGTAGCAACCAAAATTGGTAACGATTATTTTTTGTTTTTCATGAGTTCCTCAACCTTTTTTACTGCCCCCCTGCGCCACCGACGTTCTGGCGTCCCTGTTTCTGCTTATTGTTCGGGTGAATGTTGTTTCTTGCCGAGTCACTCTCCAGCCCAGTGGTTCTTAACCCTTTTTCGACCACGTAATTTCCCTGTAATTAAGTAATTTCCCTTGTTTCAAGTCGCCTTAACTTCAAATAAGCTGTAAAAACAAATGTATTTATTGGTAAATTTAATGATAAAATTTTCCATGTTGTAAGGCGTGTAAAGGCTCGCGCCCCCCTTGAAATTTATTGACGAACCCCCGGTTAAGAAGAACCACTGCTCTAGCCTGTGAAATATTTTTTCTTAGCAAAAATACACTCTAGTGTTTACTTATCGCAGTTAACCGTATGTGCGGCTGAATAAGCACTTTTCGACTACCGGAAAAAGCGAACGAGAACGTTGCGAATCAGCGCAAACGTAATTTTCACAAACGATGACGTCATGAAATACGTCATAGGGACCCTACAGTAAAAATTGCCCCGGGCCCCCCCTACCTTTTAATCTGGCTCTGATTGAAAGGTTAAGATTTACGAGTGGTCCAAAAAGATGTATCCATTTTTGATAAATTAGCATCATATATTGAAAGGAATACTTTGCAAATTTTTTCATAGGCCTGTGTCATGTCTTGCAGACATGTAAGTTTTGTGTGGTGTAAATCTTTTCTTCGTACGCCACCATTATGCGAGGACAACTCAATAGTTCATGATGTGCTCGATCCAAGTTCCTTGGCGCTGAATCACTGTGGCTAAACACACGCAGATTGGCGGTGCTTTTGTTTGGTGCCACTCAGATTTGTTCAGAGCACCGAAGGTCACAAAACAACCTTTGGTTTGCACTGCTCACACACGCTGATGGGAAGCAGCGATAAAGAAATATGCAACAAAGCCTTTGATCCGGGTTCTAGCATACAGTGTGCACAGAATAAAGCACAAAGAAAAAGAAAGTTGTTTTATCTGGATTCTGCAAAAGAGCATGTTAGTTACTACTCGCACAGTTATTAGATCCCATGTTTATCTTATAATAACGCCTAACCAGTAAAAAGATCGACGATGATTGTAAGTTCTATTCTCCCAAAGGAAGTCAATGAGACCGTAAGTCTGAAAAAAGAAACATGTAAGATATGTGATAAATGAGTGTCTGTAAATTAAGTCGTTGTAAATGAATTTGAGGAAATTGTTACACATTTTGTATTACAAGTTTTCAAGGGAATTGTTATACATTTTGTGTATTATAAATTGTTGTGCGATTCATGAAAATATAAAACCTCCGCTGAAAATAAAGTCTAGTCATTTACTTTGGAGTAAAAATCGGGGAAACAAGGTAGTTGAAAAAATCAGGACAAGATTTGTAGATTTTGAAGTGCTGTGCTGCATTAAATGTTTTTCTGCTATCGTGTAATATTACAGGCATAGGTTTGTTGATCTACGCAAAATACAAAATCTAAAGGGTTGTATATTACATGTGTTTTCCAATATGTCTAGTTCTCAGTTCTGGCTGGTGATATGCACGCCGTTTCCCGAAGAGGGTCATGCTCTGTTGAAACGTTAAGACAAAACGTCACAAAACTTTTAACGCTGATCAGGTTGTGGCCAAATCCGCAGTACAAGAGCCGGAACATGTTTCCAAAGCCAAAGTTTTAACCGTTTTTTCAAAAGCTTATGTAAAGCTTTTAGATAAAAACCGAACTCAGCATCTTGCAATTTGTTGCACTGAAGCATTGATCCACGTTCCAAAGGTTTCACTTCAGTGGCTTCATAAAGCAGATGTGTAGATCTGTGCGCTTGAGTTGTGTGCGTAGCAGTTGTTTTCGTTTCATTTTTTCTCTGCAACACATATTTTCCTGAAAAAAACATCCAGGCAGTTCCAAACAGTTTCTTATTTTTTGAGGGGTACATGCGCGCACTACCGTCGACAGAAAGCCTTCAACAGGGAGCTTTACGTTTGTACAAGGGGGCTTGACATTGTAAAAATTGACAAAAGTCCACAGCTTTATAGTGTTTCATATTTCAGTTTTGGAGGAGATTGGAACATTGATTTCACAAGTTTTCAACATGCGCACCGCCTGTGACACGCCACACATCAAATTAGTTTCTGCGGCTTCGCATGAATGCTCCCCAACTTTTTCGGATATCTTTGCTAATAGTGGTTGTTGTTCAGATTCTTTGACCCTACACAAACAACCTTCCTCTTTGCACTTTTTGTGCCATTTCGATATCTGTACTGTAGCTGGTGCTTTTTTTTATAGAAATCTCTGGCAAATGCTTGTTACTGTGTTCGAGCATACTTTACTCTGACTTACAAACACCTTTTCTATTGAAGTGAATGCCAACTCTATACACAAATCATAAACGCATGAAGCATACAGCAAAATATTTGAGTTGATAAATGCTGTTAAAATCCGAGATAATTTGAAAAATTTCGCAATACCCTGCACCTTAGAGAAATACATCTTTTTTCTGCAACATACATTGGTTCAATTTATATTGTCATGCTTTTGCGGACTTACCACGTTGGATGAAGAAACGTCTACAGAAGGTACAGCAAACACATAGCGCTCTAGCTTGGCGTATGCATCGAGGGTCGGCTTTATCAACAGGCACGGCACGCCTGGGACCCACTGAACCTAATTTGTAATTTATCAAGCAAGGATGATAGAAAAACACGAGGCCAGTCCAATCTGAGAAATAACGATGTGGTGCAAAAAAGTATCACATTTCCAGTTCGCAAAATTGTGACAGACGTAACCTGAAATAGATGCACTTTTGCTTATTTTGCAAAATGTTTCAGCTTGTGACCCTAAAGTTACTGTCGCCAAAGCAACACTTACACAGAATTCATTTCCATAATTTTGGAGACCTACAATTTTGACGTAAGCAAATAGTCCTGCGTCTGCCTTATCTGGAAGCCCTTTTTCTGGACTGAGCGAACCTTTTGTAAGAATTCGCCAGGAAGCTTAACCATCTTGCAACTTCTGTTAAACATATAACCTGGTAAGGCAATCTGTCAAGTACTTCAATGCGATGGAATAACGGAAACAAAAATCCTCAGTAAAACTTCTGTATTTAATGATCCACTCGTGGAAATTGGCTCAAGAATTTCTGACTTGGGACTATTGCAGTGTACAGCTGAAATGAAGATCGGCATTCCTTATACAGGGTGCCCCAGAAGTCGCGAACCATGCAGATTTTTATGAAAATACATATAAATAACAATTTTATTGATCACAATCATAACAGATGCTCAAATTGTTTACCCTCTGCATTGAAAACATAAAAAAGCAAACAGATTATTATATGGTGAAAAAAAAACAGCAAAACAAAACAACATTATCATATGGCGCGCGACTTCTGGGACACCCTGTATACAGTTTATCGGCTCTAGAGGTTTAATCACGTGTGTGATTTATGGGATTAAAAATGTTCTATCTTTTTCTATTTTGAAGAATTAAAAAAAGCATGACATTTAAAGTTGCCTAAAAGACATTTTCTGTGGTTAGTTTTCTTTACATTTTTGAATTAGCCAAAAGATACTTCAAATTGATGCAAAAATTGTTTTGGCATGCAAATGTTAACATCTTCAATAAAAATTTTTGAATGTTTTCAGGGTGGGGATTATCCATTTGATTGCTACCAATCTGTCATTGTGGATAAATCAGGTTGTTGACGAGGCTGCAAAAGTTATTTTGGAAACGCAGAACGCACCAACTCATGTACGAACGGCATCAAACGCCGATGTGTCATCATCGCTTCATTCGGTTAATCCTAAAGAAGATCATATTTGCTTAGCAGAATTACTTTCGATGCAAGATCAGTTGTCCAAGAACTGTGTGGGGTACTTTAACCATTCTGTGAGTTCTGTGTCGTCCACAGGTGAGTCACTTCTGGTTTCAGTGAATCATTTGTTGAGGGGGCATTTCGAACAGGACTGTTATATACATCAAATAAATTTTACGTTATTCGTGATGATGCTCATCTTGTCATGACCTTTCTCGTTCTGTATTTTTGCACTTAAGTCACACACACGACCAATGCACTACCGAGTTACTACTGGCTAAAATTACTTAAAATGTTACCGCATTGGAAATTAAAAATTTTGTAAACCATAGCAAGGTCAGTTTCCACACCAAGTCTTTTTTGTTTTGGGAAGTGTTCTTGTTCCCTGTTCTCTTTTGCGTTTATTTTCGTTGAACAGTATTTGTTTTAAGATTTTAAGCTCACCTACAATTAAGTGATCTCTCAATTGGGTTCAGTTGTTTGTTTCGTATTTAACGCTAAGGCATCACCAATTTCTGAGGTAGAATATGGGCAACCAAACAAACAGGCTTAAAATATATTACTCGCCTTTTCATATAAGCAGGGACGGATTTAGGTACCGTAGGACTCTAGAGCAGGGGTGGGCAAACATTTTCTGCGAAGGGCCACATTGAAGATTTTATTGGTACCGAGGGCCGCATGCTCGTATTACACATCTATAATCGCTTTGAAAACTTTAAAAAAGTTTTATACGAGCTACCACAAAATGAAGGTAACAATAGTAACTTCCGGTTGAGTAAAATGCGGTTTCGAATGAAACGTGTGGAAAAAAACTTGATAATTCTAATCTAATCGATAAAATCTCTTTAACATAGACTCCAAATATGTACTATCCATGTACGTGTGACTGCCCCGCGGGCCGCACAAAATGCCCTGGCGGGCCGTAGTTTGCCCACGTCTGCTCTAGAGAATTTTATTTTTAGGGCCCCACGCACGTTTGACCTATATTTTGTCATTTGCCTGTAAACCGAAAAGTATGCCCCCGCTTACGTCTTGTGCCCTCCCAAAAATTCATCTTTTTTGGTGTCGAATTTGGTATTACGATTGTGTTAGATCTCCAACAGAAATAAAAAGCCTTTCTTGCATTCTCAAGAACAGTGATAATGCAATTCCTCAGCTGTAATTTATAACTTTTTCCTATAGTTCAGAAGCACTCTTTCTGAAATTTCAGTGATTTTTAGCGGTTTTTATAGGTATATTTTTGGAATATTTATCTTTCCATTCGGAACGGTGTTGCCACCCTCATATTAAATTTTGCTATTTACAGTAAGACTCATGTTGTTTTTCGAGTCAGAGTCATTTTTTAAGTCAGATTTATTTATACACTCCATAAGAAAAAAGAGTATATTCATTAATGTTGTTAAAAGATGTCGAAACTTCTGTGCCCAATTTCCTGGATATTTGCTTGAATTTTTGACAAATCAAAATTTTTGGGGTGTACTTGCACCCCCAGATCCTACGTCACTAATTGGAACAACCTACCACCAGCTGTAATTCAATTTGTTTTGCAACTCAATGGTTATAAACACAACTTGCATTTCGTAAAGGTTTGGTTATAGTCAAGACCCGTTTTTCAACACGTGTTTCGAATATGAGTGCACTCCAAGCTGAGGTTGTTAAATAAACACTTCTACTCCACTAAGAAGTGCGTACCGGTTCTTGCGATCACCCTGAGTTTTCCCTTCATGTTTCCTTATTTAATTATTTCGTCACTTTACCCAATCTTTCACTCTTTTTTGTCGACAAAATTCCTACTTACGTTACATTTTGCTGCTGAGACTACCCGTTGCAGGGGAACGATTTCACGTTTACAGTAGGATAGGATGGCAACTAACATTAAATGAAAGTTGTAACACTGCACAGGTCGGATTATGATTACTTGGCCCAAGCTTTTTTTTCGCCGGAAAGTTAATATGAAATCATTGATGAAAACGGTAACGCTCAACATGATTGTGATTGAACTGTTACAATGCAGTTTTAATCGTAACAAGTAAATATCTAGAATGTTGTTGTTGCTAAACAGTGTCCATGGCAGAGGCCTCAAACACGCAGCCCGCGAGGGCATTTTGTGCGGCCCGCGATGCTTTTCGCGAATTTTGAATTAATTGACATTTGGGTTATTTAGTTTATTCATCGGTGTTTACAAGTTCTAGGCCAGCGAGTCAACAAATTCATTTAAAACGAACGTAGAAAGAGCTAGAGATAAATTCCCCATAACCTACAATACCATTCGCCGTAAAAAAGACGTGAAAGCTGTTTCTAGTAAGGCTCAGGTACCGCCTTTGTTGCATAATGCGGCCCTAGGGGCTAGGCAGTGGCGTATCTAGGGTATGGCAGGCATGGCTCGTGCCATGGGCGCCACTTTGAGGGGGACGCAAAAAGCGCTTGGCCCAAATTTAGGTTTCTGACTTACAGATACTTCAACTTCTATCCCATACAACCATCAACTACAATGCTGCGTCAACACAGCACCGTTATCTAATGCACACGTTGCGCCAGCGCCACCCAAACATTATGACCAAACCATAATATTGTGACAGAACATGACGGTCAGACATTGTGACAGAAGAAATGCTATCTATGACCTTGTCCTTCTCACCTGTGTTTTCTCGCTGAAAGATTTCAGTCATTTGACCGAAATAGATTAAAGACTTTGAGGCATTTGTTCGTTTTAGAACATTTTTGTATGACTGAAAAAGGCATTCTGATCGAATTGGCTCAGTTTTTTCGGTCATTTAAAAAAATATTCTAAGACAAAAAAATTGACGAAAAAATCTGCCTCTAACCGTAAAGGAAAATGTGTTTCATTTTCAAAAGAAATTGTCTTTTGGAATTGCAATGCATTGTGTGATTTTTATAAGACTTACAATTTGGTCAGCCAATAATACGTATCAACTATGATAACATTATGGTTTTTAAGTTTTGATATTCTTTAAAACAAAAATAACAGTGAATAGAAGTATGTTATGGTCCTTATGAATAAGTTACAATTTCATTTGCTTAAAGCAAAAATAAACATACAATTTCGCTTTTGAAACACATACTTTCTTCATGGTTTATGTTTCCCAAAACTTGTGCCTATTTCTACTATCTAAATTATGAAAAAGGGCGCACATTTGAATTTTGCCATGGGCGTCTTTTTGCATAGGTACGCCGCTGGGGCTAGGGTAGCCATAATGCGGCCCTGATTTTCTTAAAGTGCTCGTTTCGCCCTCGGAGCAATTTGAGTTTGAGATCGCTGGTGTATGCCTTATTTGCGCAATAAAAAAGAGTTTGAAACTGGATTTCTTCTCAACTGAAATTTGAGTTTCAAGGGGTATATAAGACGCACATCACCGCTATTTAGTTTTGAAACAGTACAAAAAATATACGATTTACATTTAAAGCTACGGTTTATGCTGGAGACAAGAGTAAGATGCACAGCATTTGTAGCACGCCAGAGTTAACAGAGAGAGAGAATTTTTGCGATGGTTTGAAATATGTTTGCATCACTACTAGGTGAGATTCAGCAAACTAGTGCATCAGAAACAGCTGGGAAAAGTGGTGACTCCTTGTTTTACTTTGGTTAGTGATTACAAGCGGTTAGATGCAAGTTCGCATTTCATTATCACTAACTTCCACACGGAGCTTAAACCTCAGGAAAATGTCAGCCATCACATGAATTCTCCAACATTTACACTATATACACAACCATAAGCGTCGGAAGGGGTGGGGTCGAAGAGGTCCTTGGCTCCTCCCTGCTTTTGAAATTTGACATTTTCCTATTATATGTTTAGCAAAAAGGTTGTTTACTTAGTTTCGAGTGGAAACAATGAAATTTCACCATTTTTGCCCACCCTACGAAAATTCTTGGTTTCACCTGGAAAATTCTATTATTGCCCCCCCCTGGTACACAACGTTTGATTAATCATGGACAATTGTTGAACCACAGTGCATTGATCAGGTTCGACTAAATTATGCAATAGGTTACGCAAGCATTTTCGATGATTTGCGCTGAAATACTTCTTTGGCTTACACATCAAAAGCTTGATTGACCTGAAAGTTTTTGGTGCAACTTTCGGAGTTGGGGGGGAAATTGCCCCCATTGACCCCCCCCCTGGCTACGTGCCTCTTTCATAACATCTGTGATTTCATCTAGAAGTTCTTTCTCTTCGTACTGCTGCTGCAAGTAATAACTACACAGATACGTGGATAGGCGCCCAGCCTGCTTTGTAGCTCATAACTAAAATGTATAGTAGTTATGTTTTTAACTCGCCACAAATCATCTCAGCGATCCATTGAAACTACAGCGTAAGTTAAAATGTTTGTCAAATTTTCACTTTGATATGTTTGAATTACTTTGTTTTGCAGCTTGGATTTTTTACAAAGAATGTATCTGCACAACTGCATTATGCAAAGCAGCTTCTTCCGCAGATCATTTCCTTTTTCCATTCGATGTGGACTTTTGTCTTGTGTCAAGTTGTCTTTTGTATGTCATGTGGAAAAATGTTGGAACGGAACCCAAAGTAGAAAATCAAGTTGTTAAGCCCAGTTACAAGTTGTACAAATCATACAAAGGTAAACAAATCAATCTTGTGTTCACTGCTTGATTATTCACGTAACACTTCATTACTTCAGTTTCTTATATACTCGGTTTCTGTACTTCTTTCGGAGTGTCACGAGTGGTCTGCGACGCCCATTTCCACTTGCTTCTTTCGTGAGCCAAGGAGCTGCATTCGCAGTGAATGTTGCACTGGTAGCGGGTCAATGGCAGCAATGCTGCATTGCTGCCGCCCATCAATGTCAAGCACAAGATTGAACAGGCTGCAAGTACTGTTTAAAGCAGTGGTTCTCAACGCTCTTCTCACATTCCTCCCTTATAAACCCAAACTCTGTCAATTCCTTCCCAGCAAAGATCACAAATGATAATTGCAAAACTTTCGTATCGGTCACTGCAGTTATAATATCAGTCTTTCGTATCGGTCACTGCAGTTATAATATCAGTCATTACAGTTAAAGCAGCTTGTACCTGCAAGTTACTGTGATTTCTACCTGACAGATGCATGGTTCGCTTGATCATGGAACTGGTTGGTAATCGCAGCCTCACCCTTACCACCAGCAACGGTAAAGGCTACGACTCCTCAAGAATGGCGTCCCATAGGGATCCGTCCTGGCACCCTTTCTCCCTATAATCTACATCTCTGACCTGCCAACCACCGTCTCCCGAAAGTACAGTATGCATACGCTGACGACCTAGCAATCATGCATGCTGATGGACACTGACAACCGGTGGAAGGGGTGCAAAGCAAAAACATGGCAACCGTAAGTGAATACCACCAGACCTGGAGGTTAAAGCTCAGCACTACAAAATCAGTGTTGGTAGTCTTTCATCTTAACAACAAGGAAGCTAAACGTGAGCTGAAAGTCAACTACAACAACGCAACCCTGCTCGTTTGGTCCGAACCCAAATGCCTCAGAGGAATGTTGGACAGGACACACACGTGCCGACGATACCTCGAGTCACTTCGTAAAAAGTTGACATCATGCGTTGCACTCTTGAGGAGGCTTGTTGGCTCTGGCTGGGGTGCTGGAGTCACAACGGTGAGAACAGCCACCTTGGCCCTGGTCCATTCAACAGCAGAGTACTGCATTTCCTCCCCGATTCCTCCCTGGAGCAAATTTCCTCCCAAGGATTAAAAATTCCTCCCTTAGTGAGCCAAATGGCTCCCGTTTGAGAAGCGCTGGTTTAAAGTCTTCGTTATGACCCGGCTGGGAATCGAATCCAGCCCACCAGCTGCGGTGGCCGTGCTCATTTGTATAACTTAGCCGGCAAAAATGATTTCAGAGTGTCGCCAATGTTGTGCCACCCACACTCGAATAATTAAATACCTATAACGATTAACACAACGAAAACTGGGGAAAAACTAATGGTCATTGCATGTAAGCAATACCGGCGTCTTTATGAAACAAACACTTTGAGGTCCTGGAAGGGTGTTCGCGTTAGATATGGCCATGGTTGCCGGATTTACTTTTTGCCACGGGGATAAATCTAGTCCAGTAAAGAGCAACAAAAGCCAATCTCTAAGACAAGGAGCAAAAAAAGGTCCAACCATTTCTTCCAAATTTATCAGCAGTTACAAAGTCGTATTAACTCATATTTAGTAATGTTGTGAATGGCAATGCTCTCAATCACAGTTGGAACTCAAAAGCAAAACAAGTACAAGACAAAAGATTGAAAGAGAACAACTTAACTTCTATGCGTTGCCATAAACTGAGATAAATCTTTCATTAGCACTGACGCCAATCTTCACCTTACATGGTATTTCATCACTGGCAGCACTCAGAGGGCCGAAGACTTTGCGATATTTCAGAGTAAAAGCAAGATATAAAAACAACAAAAACACTATGCTATTCCTTGCAGAAAATGCTCTCAACAATTAGGTGTACCGTGGGAAAGCACCTGACCAACTAAAACCAAATAAACAACAGACAGTTAGGTAACATAACAGTTCTCACTGCTAGGCCTGCCTCTACATGTAGCAAGTAACAGTCATTCTGATGAACGTAATTTCACATTAACTCAGAAAGTCGAAGGCTCCTAACAAAATTTTGTAATCGAAAACCTTCAACATTTAGGATTTGGTCAAAATCTGCAATCAGTTAGTCAAAAAAGTGAAAAAACTGGTTTCCCAGACAGGACCCAGTCTGACCAGATCTAATTTTTGCAAGGGGACGAAATCTAACCTGGAAGAAGGCCGAAAAGAGCCAAAGAGCAAAAAAAATTTTGGAGCCAGCAAGTGTTATTTGGGAACACATTTTTGAAATTTGACCCCAAAAGGGCTAACCGGCAACCCTAGGTATGGCTGATGAACTTCAACACTTGAGGTATAGTTCTGCAGATTCTTTATTACTGCAGGGTCTCACTTAACTTCCGGCAATTCTCGTGAGACCAAGTGACCATATGAAAAGTTCTGATATAAAGAGGCTCTTCTAAAAATTACCAGTGAGTCTTTGTTTAATACCACTATTTTTCGAGCACCATTTTGTGCGATAGAACTAGTGTCAGATCAGTTATTAAATTCCATATTGTCAAGACAGACCAGAAGTTCTAGTTTGATCGGCACAGTCCTTGTTTTTCGGTCGTGTTCCGGTGTCCCGGTAGTTGCTTGTCTCAAAGCACCAGACCGGTTGCAAGCAAGAGAAAAATTGGGTTTTTGAGCAATGTGGTATGTTAGTCGAAAATGGAGATGTTTAGTTTGTAACTTAGCGGAGTAGGACCAAGATACGCCCCGGATTAACACCAACTTTGTTATAACTGACTTATAGATGTCAAAAGTGACAACTTATCTAATTGTCATTGCCCGATTTGTTTCAGCGTCTCTCCATAGACTTCTTGATCATTGCTCCGTTTTCTATTCATTATGTCGTTTTCACAGTTTCAGCAGTTTGGTTTTATTACATTAAGGTATTTTGTTGGGCGGATGCTTAATTGCTGGAACAACGGTTGTGCTTATTGTACTCGGTGCTCTCCAGTCTAGCTCTGTCTTCAGCTCAGAAGATCACTTCGTCTTACTTTACGACATATTCATGGTGAGTTTGCTCGGCGTAATGCTTTAAGAGATCGAAATTTGTATTATGGCAAGAGCAGCAATTACAATATACTATACTTAATTGCAATCAAACTTTACATTTCCAGATTACGACGAACCTTCTCTCCCTATTCGGCTATATTTTTGCTTCCTACATGTTCTCACTTAGCAAGCCTAGGGAGAAGATCGAAAGCTCTGATAAACTTGATACCATTCTTTTGAGCATATGTCTAGTAGGCCCTCTGCTTCTGGAACTTCTATCGATCTTCGGATTAATCTACGCCAATGGAAGTTTCAAAGATCCATACTGGAGTCTATCTCTTATTAATTCTTTTGTTGACATAGCTCTGTCTTCTGCGCAGGTGAGCGAAAAACAAACTTGTATTGCATTATTTATAAAAAATCCTATGTTTATGGTTTCCTGAGGAACAATGAAATAACTTACGAATTGTACAGCTGTACATGGGTGTCGGAAGGGTTTGTTCCAGGGGGCAAAAGCGGATTTTTCCAGGGGTAGCCAAAATATTTTTCTAGGGGTAGCCGAAAATATTTTTCCAGAGGAGGTAAAAGTGGTGAAATTTCATTTTATCCAATCGAATCTAAAAACAACCTGTTTTTGTTAAAAATTTAATAAGAAAGTGTCAAATTTCAAAATCCAGGGGGAGCCAAATTTCCCCTGTCCTCTTTCTGACGTCCATGCAACTGTACAATCTATCGAAGAGCAGTCTGCATACTTTACCTCGGTCCTTCTTTCAAACCTCATTCGATTCGTATTTTTTCCAAACTGCTAGTGTGCAGTATGATGATACACTTTGATTGTTACAAAAGAAAGCTTTACACATTTGTAAGTAGACTATAGGAAGAAATCTGTCATCAATTATAGCCTAGTATTATATTTGTAACAGGTGATTTTTATTTCGCACTATTTGGATCGCCAACCGCACGTCGAAGACTTTTCACTGTAAGTACTTATGTTTAATTGATTGAGTCAATTTTCTTCAAATACACGTGCACACATCTCACCTGTTTTGAATATGTATTAGGCGAATACGAGAATATATTTCGCGTACAGACAACTAATAGGTTTTTAATTGCAGCATAAAGATTTAAGAAAAAATTGCACTCTACAAGCCAACAACATGGTTGATGAATTCTTATGTGCAAGCTTTCACCGCAAGTATTGGAGTAATAATTAATTACGTGCCTTTGCTCTCAGCGTAATTCCTGGTTTGGCGTCCACGCCACTGCGTTTAGTTAAATCGGTGCATTTGATCTCAGCACGGAAACGGACGCCCAAGTGGCAATGCTTACAAAGCTATCTTTCCTGCTCTGTTGCGGTCTTCTCTGCCGCTCCATTCCCTCTCCCCTATTCTTTTCCGTTTGTGCACAGGCCACTGCCAATTAAACCATCATCTGTCACGTATTGGTCTCCATCCAGATGGACTCTGCGCCCAGTGTGAAATACCCGAAACGGTGGACCACGTTATCGAAGTCTGTCCCAAATACTTGACGGCGATAAATCGTCTGAAACTTGCACTCAATAAACTCGGTATTCCTTTTCATACCCCGGAAATCCTCCGTTGCACAACTGCTGCAAAGCTTGTAGAAATGTTTGTGCGAGAATCAGGCATACGTCTCTAGAATCTATTTTACCCGGTCCTACCACTACAAGACCTCGTAGTCAGAAAGTGCTATCAACCACCCCTCATAATAATAACTGTGGAAACGGACGCACTTAACACCAGGCCACGCCGCCTTACTCTTTTATTATTTCTTTATATGAAATGTATATGCTATTCTAAAATACCTCATTCAATGTTGTTTATCACTCAATAAACTCGGTATTCCTTTTCATACCCCGGAAATCCTCCGCTGCACAACTGCTGCAAAGCTTGTAAAAATGTTTGTGCGAGAATCAGGCGTACGTCTCTAGAATCTATTTTACCCGGTCCTACCACTACAAGACCTCGTAGTCAGAAAGTGCCATCAACCACCCCTCATAATAATAACTGTGGAAAACGGACGCACTTAACACCAGGCCACGCTGCCTTACTCTTTTATTATTTCTTTATATGAAATGTATATGCTATTCTAAAATACCTCATTCAATGTTGTTTATCATTGCTCCAACTGGTTCGTTAAGCCGACAACAAATCTACCGTAAGACAGTGTTAAAGATAATATGGAAGCAAGCTTTTATGAAAACTACGCAGTATCAAACAGAGCACACTCTGTGTGAACCAGGGCTGTGGAGTCGGAGTCGAGGAGTCGGAGTCGGAATCGGAAGGATTTTCAACCTGAGGAGTCGGAGTCGTAGAAAATTTCAACGACTCCGACTCCGGGCAGACCTTTTGCTCACCAGTTGTGACTGTTTGTGCCACAAACGTCACACTTGGCAATTTAAGCAGCTTGACGCTTCAACAAGAGATGATCATTGCTATTCAGACAGGCGGCAGCGCACTAACTTGCATACCTTCACTCAGGGGCCATTCCAGATCAGCAGCGTCCTTGGGCTCATCACGCAACC
>Ga0210059_1001333_pt1 | contig 36768 bp, 24 predicted proteins | sample Ectturendosymbi2_FD_188042 | JGI IMG/M metagenome (GOLD analysis project Ga0210059, IMG submission 188042) | Ecteinascidia turbinata endosymbiont from Florida, USA - Sample 2 (SPAdes) (version 2) | ecosystem: Host-associated > Tunicates > Ascidians > Unclassified | place: Key West, Florida... | reverse complement strand
CCCCCCCGCCTCCTAGTTACGGGCCTGCTCACGACAGAGCATAATGTCGCTTTCAGGCAAAGATTACGTGCTTTGATTCAACCTTGCTCATAAACAGAGATTAGCTTTCACCATACAAAGCTTTTTGTCTCCAACAGCTTAACGTTTAGCCTATCTGTGAGACCATCAAAACTAAATAAATCAAATATTAACCACACTCCCTAAACCGCTTGGAAAGCGGGCCATGACCGAGCACAACCAATACAAGAGGAAAACAGTCCTCGATAAAAACAAAGCTGTCGGAGTTATCGTAAAATTAATGATTTGCAAACATAGATAGGCCAGATTTTGACGTTTTACAAAAGAGTCAACCTTGAATTACGACCTGACACCCAAATCACAGGCAGCCACGTATCAGCCACAGTGCAGAGAGGCAATAAAATACCCATTTAGATTGCCACCTACTGCGAGATGCGCGTTTGGACCGTTCACAGGTTAGTGAGGGCACGTCACAGCCGACGGTGTGTGTGAAGCCACAAGATCACGTCACAGAGAGAGTGTGTCCACCAGCTTGCAGGCACGGCCTGAGCTCTGGTGCGGATGAGCATGTTGGAGAATTAATACTCCTTTCACGCAGATTACTGTTCTCTTTGGTACATCGTTCGAAGTGAAATCGGATTAGACCTCGAGCTTAAAGACACAGTGCGCTCTCTTTTCGGCTTGATCGCCCCAGCGATCACCTTGTCGCTGGCCAGGAAACACAAACAGAACGAACGCGTCAAAGTACGAGGTCTTTCAACAGTTTGAAAAATCGCCATGACGCGGCCTGCCGCAAAGGAGTTGCCACCGGAGCCCGTCAAGTTTCTGTTTACGGCGCCGTTTGGGGTCAGTTTCTGATTCTGCTTAAATTCCTTCGTGCGCTTTAATCCGCTCGACCTCAGCATCGTCAGTGGAAAGATGGTGCTTTTTTTACGACAACAACCTGCGAGTTACGCAACGTCAGCACGGGTTTTTGTGCCATCAGGCAATGGAATTTCTTTTTCTGGCACACCTGCACGCACAGGGGTACAAATTTGCTTCCGCGTGACGATAAACAAGTCCCAACTACGCTAGGTTTTTCATATAAATCCGTGCTAATGGCACGGTGCAACGTGGTGCAAAACTACAAGTTTCAATCAGGAGCTAGTGCAAGCGAAAAGGTTTTCAACATCTATGTTGAAAACAGCCTCTTCGGAACCGCATTAACAGCGTTAGTTCGACTGGTCGTCAGCGCATTCTGATTCATGCAGCATACCACAAACCTGCGGCAACACATAAATTCACAGACATGCCAGGAATGCGTGACAACACCGAAAACTCGAGAAAACGCAGTGTACAGTTAAGCCACGGCCGCCTAGATAGACATCGCGGTGGCCTTGGTCAAACATGTGCTTTGCGCTGTGGTCATCAAAGCTTTTCTCAAGAAAACCGAACCGGCAGACGTTTGCAACAGCCAATTACAACAGTAGACTGCATCTGTCTGACACTGCTCACAAACCCCATTTTTATCCACTAGCTTATACTTATGTGTGACAATGTCCGAATGTAATAGATGCTGTTGTGCTTGGCTTCAGTGTTATTTCCCTTCCGTGTTGACTGCTTGCACCAACCTGACCCTACCATGCGATGCGTTGTGCCTAAGTGTTTTATACCTTTGTGTTCTTTTGATTGCCCCGGTGATATGGACCATGTGTCTGAATCAAACACAAAGATAAAAAAGAATTGACAGCTGAAGGCTTTTTAACGAGAAAAAAGCATCTTTTTTCAATGGGATTCGATCAACCCAAGAAAGCGAATTTGAGGACGTCTCAAAGAAGTCAACTTACATGGGCTTAAGATTTCAATTCACCAACGCAACGTCAACTGTTTCAGGTTTTTTCACGTGATGAAGTGATAAACCCTGCGTGAACGTATCTGAAAGCATCACGACAACCAAGTAAATAACAGCGGAGTAGGGCTGGCGGGTGGAGTTGATACAAAACTAGACTTTAATGCATTCAATGGCGCATCGACGAAAATCGTTGAAAGGCGCAGGCAGGAATATTTTTTGCCCAATTCGCTGTTTCGCATAGTGAGGCAAGAAATGTGGCGGGTGCTACAGCAAGCGCACTTCTCAGTGAAGGGTTTAATTCACTGAAATAAGTCTGCATGGAACACTGATAGCTTTCAATGCATGGGCTGCTTCCTACAGGAAAAGTTTCTCGATCGCACGAGGTTGGCGCATTGGTAAATGCTCTCATAAGCTTTGCGCTCACTGAATCGTGTCGACGATGAAAGAGTTTTCGAAAATCCAACGTGGTGTCATTTAAATTATTGTTTTTGCGTTATTGTTTCTAGAGCATAATAAGTCTTGCACAAGCTAGCAGAAGATCAACGAATACCTAGCCCAGCATCCCTTTAACTTGCAAAGGCGGGGTGATACGAAATCGCATGAGCGGAAGTGAGCTGTACAACAAGAAAGAACGATTAACATGAATTAATAAATAGCATGCACTTTACTGATTATAGTGTACCACTAGTCATTACTGCCAACGATGACGTGTTACTATATAACTCGAATTAACGCTGACGTGACAGCGCTCTGTAATTGAAAGCCTTGCGGTCGTTTTTCTTTTTGTTGCTAGAATAAAATTTTCTCCAAACGCGTAGACCAACAATTACGTTCCATTGTGATCCGGATGCAGCGACCAATGACTGCGAAAATAAAGCAATCCTCTCATTTCGCGTCGTCTACAAGGGATTCCGCCATCTATAACTCTTCACTACCAGCGGTACTGTCCTGCAACGCTGGCTTGTTCGCGATCGCCATTGAAAACTTGAAAACTTGCAGTTTAACAATAGTGCCGATTGTCAGCGCAATGTTGGGATAACCATCCATGGACCACGAAACTTGGCTGGCAGCGCGCGGTGGTGTGTGGCAATTAAAACGCTACAGCGTGCTTATCAAACCGGAACGGAGTCAGCAAAAGGAGCAGACAGGAACCCAAAACAGATGAAAGTTAAGGAAGTTTTTGAGCTTTCAGATTAAACTGTGCAAGATGGACGCATCAGCCATTACTAATCACAAACACATTGGAGCTCTCCATATATCTAGTAAAACCCACTGATAAATGCTGCTAAAAGCAATGACATAAAACTTACGTACATGCCTTAGAGCAGAAATGTATGAAGTGGTTCATGGAAAGTTCTTGTCAGCACTTGTCATGCAGCTACGACTCTTACGTCAGTTTAATGATAGTTTCAGCGTAAGGATTTTTCGTGTTTAAAAAGCTGGCACACTTTATGCAGAAAAAAGATTCGTCGGATTTGCTCATAGTAGAAGCCGAAGCAGGTCCCTCCATTTACAAGACACACGGAATGCAACCAAGTGCGTGTTTGAGGATCCACCACTGATGCGTTTTTGTTGAACACTGTGACACACACAGTGGTGGCAGTGACACAACAGTGGCATTGAACATCAAATCTGTCAACCCACAGCACATCGAAGGCGTGACACGCGTCAAAAACCTCCTTTCACGCAGTTGTCTTCTTGTGGAGTGCTCAACGGCCAAGTTTCTCAATGAAAAACCAGGAAATTTAAATGAAAGCACTGCTCGCCGCCCGGTCCCATTAGCAGCAATATGAAAGCGATGCGGAAAAAAACGCTTTCGCTTTGTTCAGCAGGCACACGAGTGCCTTGGAGGGTAACGCCCGGTCTGGCCCATCGTAAGATAATGACAGCTGATACGTAACCACAAGAGCGTGAAGCCCCGCTTTTTAAGGTTAATATCGCGACAGTGTTCAGCCAGAGAAGAATTATATTGCTACGTTTTATATTGATTGTCAGAACAGCGCAGAATGGACGGTGATGATCCAGTATCGCGAACTTTGGCTTCAATTTTTTAAGAGGCCAACACGAAAATTAAACATGACAGCAAATGACTCTCGTAGTTGGTTGAAAACATTAAAGGGTGTGTTTTGCTCAAAACTGAACCTGAAAGTAAAATATCAAACCTACCACCACATGAACAACATTTGTCGTTCAAGAAATATGACCCCGGTGATAGTTTTAACCCTCTAACGCCCAACTCAACAGATTTGTAACGCTTCATTTAATGAAATATCATCAAAACTAACGCGGTACGGGACATCCACATCATAATCATACGTTCGATTCCCACGTTTCACGAAGCTCTAACGTGTCCGCAAAGGCCAGGTACAAATTCCAACGGGGTCTTAAAAGACATTCGCCGTCGTTTCCAAAACTTTACATCACGATACGACCACACATGAACGCTGGCAGTGCTGATGGCCGCCTTGCCGCTTCAAATCCTGGGGCGGCAGCAAGTGCAGATAACATTCCGTCAAGCTTTCTCCGGGCAGTTTACTTCAGTGTGCTCAGTCTTTCAGAGTGATGTTGCCTGAGCGGCTGACATCGAAACACACGGGGACAAGATGGGCTCCCGTCGGATTTGGCGAAGCTTTCGAACTCTTGTGGTGCAGCCGAGCGTAACCTCTTAGGGGTCGCATCACTTTTTGAGGAGTATCACAAAGCATGGAACTTGTAACGCAAACGAGGCCGACAAAGGCGAGCAGACGACACACTTGAAGCGGAACAGGTCGAGCGTTGACCAAACGACCTAATTAACGTGCTTCCAGTTGGCAAACAACAAGCTCCAAACCCTCGTTCTTGCTTTTTCGAAAGGCATGACACGAAAGGCGAGAGCTGAAGACAGCATCGAGTAGTTTTGAAGCGATTGCGAACATTCGGCACTTGTTCTTTAATCACTTTCGAGATTTTCACGACACAATGTGAAATGTGACGTCGATTGTTCTGCCTGGCCAGTGTCGAGATCGGGTGAGCTCAGATCCGAGTTTAACAGCAAATGACGCTGCAGGGGCGGATCCTGGGAGGGCGGCTGGGGCGATCTACCCCCTAAAAGCCACAAAAGTAACTTTATTCCACACGATTTTGTACAAATCGGCAAACAACCCGTCAAAACTAATTCCAGAATAAGTGTTTCATCGTGTCCGAATTGTCTCATTGTTCGCGATACAAGGCCATTCTGTTGTCCATTGTTTTGTAACAACAGTGTCAGGTATACTTCATCTCTCTTGCAATAGCGAAGCCGTATAAGACTAGACTACCAAATATTACTGAAATCGCCTCCCGTAACGTTACTAGCTGGATCCTCCCCTGTGAGGCTGCTTGAGATCAAACGGACACTGAGCATACACATACCGTGCAAGCAACGAACGACTGCAACTGGAAAAGATATTACTCTTTTTCGTCATTTTTGTTACTATTGCAAGTTGACGACAATCCCCAACGTCACGAAAAGTATGACAACATCTTCAGTCTCAATCGTAGGCATCATGAAAACGACGCATCAAGTCAGCTCAGTACCGTCGCCAGAAAGTTTTCAACAGGGGGGTTTATGTTGGTTCAAGAGGGATTTACATTCTGAAATTTGATAAAACGTCCACTGATTTATAGTGCTTCATAATTCCATTTGGGTGGCTTGGAGCTTTGTTTGGGGGGCTAATCCTCCCGTGGCGACTGGACTGAGCCAGCTACATGGAACGAGAATCTTGCGACGACATTTCACGACTCCAAAAGTTTACAACATCATATAATTGAGACAAACTGCGTTCCCATGCAAAAAAATGCGAGTGAAGGGAGACGCGCCAGTACAAGGTAGATAAGATAGATAAGGTCCGATGTGAGGTACCGACAAAGTTCGACAACCTGCTGTACGTCGCTGGTGGGGTAGCTACAAGACAGAAGTCATACCATACATCACCATCACGAAGCCATCGCTCACTCGCAGAACATGCTTGGAGCGAACAAAACTGATACGTGATGACTAAGCCAGACAGTGTTTACCACTACCACAGAAATAAACAGGACTGGCGTGACTCTTGCTTAACTGGAGTAAATGAGGTTGATTTCCACACAACCAGCTGGACCTTCTCAGTTACGCGCAGTCACACAGTTATGCGCTAACTTTGAAATTTCAAAATGATGAAGTTTAATTGATAGTTAGCAATTTTTCCCAATTGTTAAACTTATGCACTTGACAGTTACCATATTTTGACCCAGAAAGTGATAAAGCTGTAGTTTTGATTTAATGTAAAATTTGTAAATACATAAAAATGGTTATGATAATTTGACAACAGCTACGTTTTTTAATGACAAATTGCGATTTTCAAATATTCTGATATAGCGATATGCGCAGAAATGAAGTGAATTGAAACATTGATCTTCCTGCGCGTTTAGTTTCTGGAATAAACCTGTCTTTAGATCAACCAGGGTTTTTAAGGTGTTTTAGGGACCCGATTCCGGTCCCTAGAATTGAAAATCGGGTCCCTAGAATGAGAGAAATCGGGTCCCTACAGATCCAGACCGGGTACATAACATTTTCCTTAAAAAAACCTGGATTAACAAAGGATCATGACTCTTTTTATTTATACGCTTGGGTTGTTTATCCTCGTAGTCAAAAAACAATTTGGTGCACACAGCAAAAAACGTCGTGCTTAAGCTTTTCTCTTGTGCCTGGACAGTTCTAGGAAAAACACATAAGACGTTGTAGCCTCAGACACATGACCAAGCAAGCAACATGGAAAAGGGAAAGCAAGAGGCAAACGCAAGATTGTGTGAAGCGCGTAACCGCTCGCATCAACCAAATAAACCGTGGCATACTGGAAAGCTTTCTTCAGGTATGTAAACGCACTTTACGACTTGTAAAAGTTTTGTGGTAAACCTACAAGTTAACCAGCGTCCGCTCAAGCCTTAAACTTCACGATATGTTCATTTGGGAACACTGGTGAAAGATGACGTAGCACTGCAAAGTGAAACTTGGTAGTGGAATTGTTTGGGAGCGATTATGGATCAAGACCTTTGACTGAATGAGTCATATAGTTTGCGTGAGAATGTCCAGGAAAGGATGCAACCTGTCAAAAACGCATTTGAACGCGACGAATCAAAACAAAATCTCATTGTTTATCTCAAAAAATCGATGCTCATCAAAATGAAGTGGAGATGAGACGAAGCTTAACTTTTAAGGGCAGCCTTTGCAAAATTTAATCCATCCGCGGCTTGCGTGTTCACGTATTCTTCCTCGAATGGCAATGCCACAACGGCCCTACTACCCTAATCGCCAGACAAAGGAGGATTTTATATTGGTAGCAAAGGTATGGTTGAATCAGCCTTGGCCTGCGAGCAAAAATTCCTATTTCTGGCTGTTGCAAATGTATACACTGACGCTCACACAAACTTGAATTTCTGCGTTCCTGCGTGACGTAGCTTTGGGTCGACACGTTGTGAAAACAAGGTCGAAATTTATCGACCATAACCTAGCCAGGATTACGTTACCAGTATTTTAACCAACTGCCAAGGCTTGACCGAACTACACTGGTACGCAATTTTATGATGTAAACAGCAGCAGTTACTGGACGTAACGATGGCAAAAAAGTTATGAGAAAGTATTTGCAGCGTCGATGACAGCTAGAAACTGCCAATAGGAAGACGTTTTTCATTTCACCCACTGCGACCCCTAAAGTATACATTTCAGTGACGAAGCCTGCTTTGCATCATTGCATCATTGTTTTGCCTCGCGCGAGCTTTTGTCAGGAACTCATATCAACCAACCATAACACCGCGCACCGATGCCAAGCGCTGCAAGCAAAAACTAAGCTGATAGCAGAGCTACTGCTACAGTCTGTGACACCAGTTGTAATTGAGAAAACATGACGATAATTTGCAGCGCAAAAACATATTCAGATCCAACACACGGTGCACGAAGATTACGCGTTGCGCCCTTTCCAAATGCGGAAAGGGTTTTAGAGGAAACGACTGGAAAACGTAAGTCACTTAAAAAATCAAGGACACTTCAACTTAAGACAACACAGAAAAGTTGAAGAAAAACACGGAAACGTTTTGTATCTGTTCTTCACGGGTTTGCGGCGGATGCCCGCTGCATTGTACGTCGATCATTGGCCGGCAGTTCTTTCTGCACAAGAACAACTTAATGCCGACCAATAAAACGTTGTCACGCACCAGTGGGTTTGTTGTCATTTCCAGCCTCCGCCATCATGGAGTCGGTTGGCATCCGACAAAGAAGCAGAAAAGTGGTGCTTTGAGCCAAAGCAAACGAAACGTCAGAGGCGAGGCCAAAGCCGCAGACAGCGTTGTCCACAACAGGCATTGATTTTCCGAAACGTCAAGAGATGCTGACAAGTCGTTCCTCAAAATGCGAACAACGTATTTCAGGCATTACTTAATAAAGATCGAATTTTGTCCATTGAACATGTCTCATATTCCTGTTGAACAAAAGGGTGCGAGCAATCTTATTGCATCTTCTTGTTCCGTAACTGCATTACATTCAAGTCCCATCAATACACAGCTGTTTGGTAGAAGTGGACAAACTGTGCTTCTTATTATTATACGTTGTGCGAGATATCGATAAGTGATGAGAAAGCTGCTATTTTTAGCTCGCCACTTCGAGCCCCAAGGCGGTGAATCGGCACTATGCGTAACGAAGGAACTAAGAACAATCAAATTCCCAAGAGCAGTTCAAAGATGCCAGCCAATCTTATGTCGCATTCGCAATTGGAAACAGTTACACGCTGGTAGGGAACGACCCATTGGGTGAACTGAGTTGTTGAACAACTTTAATTTCGGTGTAACACTTGGTTGGACATGGACAAATGATTTTTTTGTTTATATACAAGTATCAAATGGAAAAACGTGAGCAACATATAGTTATTCAGCAATGATTACAACCATAGTGACCGTGGGTTCAACACATCAAACGTATATTCTGCAGTTGTCAAGCATTGTTTTTTATCGTAAGGACTCGAAAAGGAATGCTGGAACGTCCTACTCACTTGCTATCCAGTGCCACAGAAAATGATAACATCGTTCCAATAAAGGGAAGGAAGATAGTTACACAAATGTTTAGCATAAAGTTGCACGTCGCAAACAGCACATCCTGCTGCTCATGCATGATGACGAAAAAGCCGGTGACATGTCGAAAGGTTAAAGTGCACGGGGAGGGCGCATGCACCCTTTTCTTGTTTATTTTCTGGCAGCAAACGATACAATGCGATCGCAACCGCACGCTTCCTTTGGCACTCAAGTTCAGCTTTCCGCACCACTGACCCCATTGTGATACGGCGGAAGTTCCTTTGCTCACTCAAAAGGCTGTCACCTGCGTGTGACAACAACAGGCAAAAAAGACCAAGCACCTTTTAAAACGACTGAAAATGATCGCGCAATCAAGAGGTAGGCACCTGACAGTTGAGGAATGGTTTAGTTTTCTTTGGACGCAAATGCTAAACCGAAAGCGATTGTTTTTATGACTGATTTCGCAATTGGTGTGCTGGCAATAAGCAAACAGACCTCATATAGCACCAAGGCAATGGCGGAATTTAAAACGTCAAACAACTCTTTTACAAACGAAAAGTGTTTGCGTGGTAGGCGTATGCGGCCATTGTCATTTGTGCTTAGATCGACTATCGAACGATGCGAGGATATTTTCAGGAAGTAAAGGTCTTTTTTTTAAAGATTGCACAATTAAATTCCTTTCAAAGACTATACGACCATGTTTCTTGCCTGTGAAACAAGTTGACAATGACAGCAATGAAACCTGTAAATGTGTTGCTCTCCATAACAAAGCGTATCGGCCACGAAAACACCCTCTTTTTGACAAATAAACTCGATCTAAGTGAAAATAAGCGTCCATCCTTAACTAACATTCTCCGACCTAACACTAATAAGATGAAGTATTCCACCAACGCCCTCTTTCAAACCAAGAAATTGAAAATACTGAGCGAAAATTCCGGCGTGAGCCGATTTTCCGGTTGAAGGAATCAGTCCTCAAGTCAGAGAAATGACCCAGAAGCTTCAAAACAAAGTGTGACGACTAGCGGTGTGGTTTCAGTGATTCAGCGCCGAACACATGTCAGAGTCGTACGCTGTTGAGGAGAAAAACCAGGAAATCGTGGAGGGAACCTGGTGTTTGTCCGTCTGAGACAAAAGTTAACCAAACCAACCGTAAAAAACTGTCGACAGAAACGCAACTGCGTCATGAACCTTAATGAACAGCGCGCAGGGAGGATTCTTCTGGCGCTGATAGTGAAAAAGCCGACGCTATCACCGCATGCCACCAGACGTTCACCGAAAATAAAGCAGGTGTACAAATGTGCATCACCTGATCAAAGCATTGATAGCAGTGTGCCCACCGATGAATTGGTAGTGGCAATGAGTAACAGCTTGCGGAAGCTTAGCTTTGCATATTACCCTAAGCATGTCACTACGGTTCTGTTGTGGGAAAATCTTGTACAGAGTCCTTTGGAATATTGCTGTAGCTTTGTGTCTTTTACAGTTGTGTCTTGTGACTTTGTAAACAGTTCAAACTACTGCTGCTGCAGCATGTTGAAGCCTTGCACTAACCTGAATGATATTCTGGGGGTGCGTCGTCTTGCTGAGGCAGACACACATGACTGGGCTGGAAGTGGTGATGAGGATAGGCTTGCGAGCCGCGCTGGTACGGCTGCTGGCGGAAGCTTCCGGGTATGTTGTTGCTGTAGTGGTCCGTGGGGACACTGTCGCCAGTGCCACTATCCCTCGCGCTGTTTTGCGATCCCATACTTCCGTCATAACCATCTGTCATTGCCACTTCTCCTTTCTGCAAAAAAGCAACAACTAGTGTTAGACGCAGTTTCTCAAGTTTATGCGAAAAAATAGCCTTGTTTGGATTTCATTGTGACACTAAGCTGTGGTTATTATTCATCATATCATCTACTGGGGATCAACCGCTGTCGTTGAATAGGAAACTATGTAAGAAAAATGCGTATTTGGTTGTTGTTTTTTCTTTTCTGTACCCGCACAATGTACTTAGAAATTTGGCTTACAACTAAATCTCTTTTCACCATCAGCAAATAAACACGCAAAACACCTAGCTGTTTGACAAAACCGTTGTCAAACAGCATGTTTTTAGTAAAAACCGAAGCGGAAAGGTCGACAGTGGCAACAAGGGTCCGAAGAGTCGAATGAAAAACTTTTATTCAAGTTGTAGTAGTACTGTATTTGCTGAACGCGCTTGGCATGGCCGCTTGCCCCTGCGTGGATCAGCAGTACAAAAGCGAGATATTGCTCAGTAGCATTGTGACTAGCGCAGTAAAGGTGGCCAAAAACGGTCATGGACGACAGGCAACCTCGTAAAGTTAAAGCAAACAAAGCCAACGCTTTCGGAACCCATTTTTGGCAGTCGGATTAAATTCAACACTTCACTGGAAACACAAACAGGTAAAGTAGCTCCTGACCCAGGCCGTGTGCCTAATTTTTTCTTCGCTAGAGTGGATCCGGTATGGGTAACTTACAGGATGGGTCTATGTATTAAATGCCAACAGTGACCTGTTTGCTTCAAACACTATGTCCGGAAAGAAAAACAACACAAAGTTTTCAACAAAGCGGTGGTGGCGATTGTTTCAGGCGGCCAGCATTCTAGGACAGATTTCAGTACTGTCATATCTATGCAATGTGTCTTGAAGCAAGAGCCATAAACATCAGGTAACGCTTGAATCTGTTTTCGTGAAATCCAACTGTGATTTGACTCAATGAAGATGTTCACGTGGGTAACTAAAATGTCTACTGCCGATATAAAACTATCATTTCACTCGGCTATTCAAACTGAGATTCTTGTCTTTTAGGACACTTAGGAGTTCTCCCAGAAACGTAACCAAAATCATTGTGAAAATCGTGGTAATAAATTTGTGGACATGAAAAGCCTATTTGGACACCATTTAATTGATTTTAATGCTTTTGGTAAAAACGTGTTAACGCATCAGATCACAGCTACAAGTTTGCTAGCAACTTGTAGCTTATAGATCACGCTGTAATCTGGTTAGAAACGTCAGCGCGAAGCAGTCTAAACTGTAGTTTCGATCGGACACTTTAGAACTTTTAGCACAACTGAAACGTACGTGACCACATGGTCAGTAAAAAACGTTTCTTCTTAGGCGTCATACCGCCGATCGCTTCCAAGCTCCAAGCTTTTGCACCTACGCGTGAATTAAGCAGACCGAAAAACCGTCAGCAGGCTCAGCGCTATTTCTTTCACGTATTGAATGATCAGACTAAACAAAACCAATCCCAGCGGGATCGGCCATAACAAATAAACTAAACTTTGGGTGTGTATTGTTGTCGGTGAGCAAGAGTGGACGATGTCCAAAACAAGAGATTTACAGTATTTTTATTGGTATAATAAACCAACATAGAGTAAAATACAGACGAAAATAAAGAGCAAAAATATGGCTGCGGTGTAAAATTTGATTCATCACTGCACTGCGGACTTCTTACAATGCTACTCAGCTCGGAATGTCCTTGCAAATTTGCGATAAAGAAAACATCAACCAACAAATGCAAGTAAAAATTTTGCGGCTAGGTTGATGAATTCCAATAAGCAAGGCGAGTCTGATGGTACGTTTCTGTGAGATTAATTAACGCAGCTTAGCGATAAGAAAGCAAAAAACACTGATTAATTTCAGTTAATGTACAATGGGAACCCGTCAATTTTTTGTGTCAAACTTCAATGGTTTTTACAGATTACGAGATATGAGCAAAACAGATACAAACCAAGGATGCGATTCCAAAACCTAATTTTAAGCTGATTCTCTGGTAAAACTGCACATTTACTCACAAGTGAGTTGCGCATAGCGAGTAGCGATAAACACGATGGGTGCTATCTATCATTTTGGCTACGATCAGTCGTCATATAGCGTTTTATTACTGTCTCGAGAAAATATGATGGATTGATTAGGTCACAGTAACAGTGAATTATTGCTCAAAATCTCCGACATCAGGGCGTCATGTCGCGCACAGCACTGTGCGTTAACAGCAAGACGCCTAGTGAGTTATTTTGATACAGAATGAGGCAAAAAAACTATTTCCATGGTATTTTTGACGTCCTATTGTGACGGCGTCGAGGGCGTTTCACGAATTGGCGACAATTAAAACAAATAAAATGGGAAGAAAAACGGGGAAATACTGGCGCCTGGCACACACTGTAGTCATGAGGACGTACAATCCGTGATCGGTTTAAAAAAACTTTCGATTACTTCGGCTGGAGCAACAGCAAGTGGAGTCAGTCATCGTGAACTGCTGAAAGCACCGCCGTGCTTGGTATCAATTTTTCTCACGAACGCAGCAAGTTTCTGTTCCAGAAATCGCGTTGTTTGCGGCCTTCGGTGACAAGATGCGTATCTCGAGTGCGTATCGTTGACAGCGATAGCAAGTATTTGACTTCAGGCGACAAGAACTTGGTCAGGAGAAGAATTCAGCACGACCAACCTCCAATGCTTGTGCGATACGGGTAAAGCTCTCTTCAGTTTGCTCTCACTATGTCACGTTTTTACAACTTTTCACCGGGCCATGCGCAAAAAGGAGTTTGTTTGAAAATACACAACTTTGTTGAGAAAGCAATAAATCCAATGCAAGTTGCAGGAATGCCTGAACCGAAGATTGCAGAAAGCACAGTTAACAGCGCATTAATCGAAAACGAATGTGGTTTATTAACAAGGTTGGCGAGAGCTTTTTCAAAAACAAAAAAAGTTGTTTGAAACTCGGCTGGCACCTTCAACAGGAATAGAAATGCGACTTGGCAATGTATTGCAAAGAAATACCCAAACCTGACTATGATTTGATTTTCTCTTAACTTCTGAAACGTTTCGGATGAAATGTAAGTATTCTTGTCAGTAAAATGCCGCAAACTGTCTCTGAGGTTTAGATCCATGTTGAAAGCCTCCGTGGACAGTAAAAAAAACTTTTGCGTTTAATGCGAAAAGGCTGCTCTGGATTCATTGATCACTGGCTGGCGCAGCACAAAACCGGTTAATTAGCTCGAGGCGATCACACTTTTAGACGGTCACTACACAGAATGTTGAGGGCTGTCTGAGTCATCGTGTGCTTAAGAAGTCAGACAAACACAATTCAACGAGGAAGCATGAGCCATTTTTCACGGGTTTGCGTGAGACAAGTACAGCAACAGACAGAGGCGGATCCAATCCGTAAGTTTAGGGGGGGGGCGATTTCAGTAATATTTGGCAGTCAAGATTCAGTTGGCAGTCAAGTGTCTTTCCGAATTGTACAAAATCATGGTAATAAACGTTACTTTTGTAGGTTTTAGGGGGGGAAGATTGGAGCGATCGCCCCCCTGGACCCGCCCCTGGTAACAGATTGGTCGAGAAACCAGAAATGAGCAGATTTGCCACTTCTTTACTTCCCACAATCCCTTGGCGGTATTTTGTGCATGTAGAGCGCATCTCGGATTGACAAACTTGCGAACTAGAAGCACAAAACCATGTAGCTTTTGCAAACATTGGCCTCTGATAAGAGGAAATGAGAAAGAAAAGTTTGCAATATCGACTCGCGCACGAAGTACGTAGCGCATACCTGCGCTCTGAATCATGAACCACCGATCGAAGTCATCCGTCAAGAAAACGTCACCTGAACGAACGCCGGTCACGCATGATCGACGTCACACGCGAGCTTGCAATTGGTCGGTTTTGGGTCGGACGTATGTAGTGTTTGACTTAGCTTGGTTGTGGGCAAACGCTATTTTTCTGATAAGACAGCTGATTCCCTTGAGATTCAGAGGCGCATTAAGCTGTGCTCTATTGACGGTAAGCCGCGCGAGAAAGACGGGGTGTCTATCAATCGAGCCTAGATGAGCCGTTCTGCCACTGCATCAGGACAAGGCCGGGCTCGCGAAGCGGACATGAACGCTCGTGCCAAGAACATTTAGCCTCATTCGACCGTGGCCATTATACAGCGGCCATTGTTCATGCGCGAGGTATTAAACCCAGGACTTTCTAACGATCAGGCGTGCGGTGGCACGTTCGAATTGACGCAAATCACATTTGGTAAATGAAGCAATCTGTGTGAAAACACTCGGCAATGGTTTGGCGCATTCACGAATGTACTTTTTAAACTGCGAGCACACTACCGATGACTTGGTCGAAGAAAAATTGTTAAAAAGAATTTGACAAAGTGACAACAGACGAAAACAAGTGAAAGCGCCAACGGAAACCCAGCATTTTCTTTGCGTTTTGTGAAAAAAAATGACAGCCGTGCAGGAAGAAATCGCAACATGTACACCGGATGACAATGCGATGGAGTGGTCTTTCCTCAAACCCCGCGGCGATTAAATTCATTTGACGAACGACCACAGAAGCAACCTGACCATCAGTCGTCCTCTCCTCAGGAGCTTTCACGCTCCGACTGGCACTTAAGCAGCGACCACGTATAATAATAGAAAACACTGAGCATTTCAGCGCTTTCAGCGAGAGGCCTCGAACGTTAAAGCGCCACCTTCTTCGCAATAATAAGCGCATTAGCCGGAGCCCGCGGCATAAACGTGCTTTTTCACGCTTGACGTCACAATGCAAGAACCGTAATCAAGAACAAACCCAGCATTCGTGATGGAAAAGCTGCTCGTGACCGAGTCTCTTCCATCCTAGCAAAGGATTTGCACATAGATTGTGTCGAACGCCGGGAATGGGAAACCCGTTATATTGGCCAAACGTCGTCAGAGGCATCAAAAAGCGTTTTAACCTGATACATCACCAATATACATTTCTGCATTGAACCGCCAAAACAAGATAAATGTCTGCACAAACCGCCAAGACAATGTACATTTCTGAATTAAACCGTCAAAACTGCGTCTGTTTCGCTCAAAGAAAAGGAGCTGCGACTTTCACTCCACGAGGTGTGAGCAGCACTGCGTATTCAAAAACTGGGGTGATGTTTACTACACCTGTTAAGAGCTAGCAGATAAAAAACAGGGACCAGCGTTAGGCCATTTAATCTTCAAGCAGTGACAGGATCCGAAACCGCGAGGGCCAACGTCGATTGCAAGGCCGGTAAATTATTCAAAAGTCCAATTACCGCTGCCATTCTGCCGCCGCGCTGAGCTCGCGTTAAAGGGCGCAATTATAAGTTGCTTATCGGCACAAGAGAAACAATAAACTAACCAGGTGAGCAAGCGAACTAACTTCAATCTCTGATCGCATGACGCCAGCCCGAAGCAGTCAGCACGATTTCTTGCTACGACAAGCGAACCCGTTTTTCAGTGTTTGAAAGTGAGTGAAAATTAATGACTTCAAAAGTGATCTGTTGTAGGCAAGTAACAAGGCTTAGGTCAACCTCTATTTCTGAAACAAACGGAAATGGTATTCTTATGTTTAAATTTGCATGACACGTCCTTTGCAGGATTTTGCATTACGTGCATGTTGTGAGGCCCACTTAGTTTCACGACTCCTTTCCGACAAGCAACAAGTCTTTTCAGAGGAATTTCTCGTATAAGATCACACGAACTAAACGGCTGACGAACAACTGAACAGCACTAACAAGTGTAGCGGAGCGAGGTCCGCTGCGGTTTCGCAACTTGTGTCGAATCGATTCGGTGTCTGCGAACAAACCTGTGTTTTGCAGTAAGCGCCCGATTATTACGCGATTGATGACACTTGCCTGCAACTAATGCTGTTGGTTCATATCCAAACGTTTATTAATTATTCATCCGCATCTACTGAACTGACGTCCGGTGCGCAACTATATTTACGTTGCTGCTCCAGAGCAACCATCAATCGATTGCAGGGGAGCCAAAACACCGACAAATGTGACAGAATTCCCTCGTAGCTTGAGAAGGGAAGTAAGTTAATGCATCAGATGTGCGGCGGCATCCTGGGGGGAAGCACCGTGCTTAAACATGGAATCCCGCAAAGGACCAGCGCCGAATTTGACAGCGCCCGTAATCTACGTGTGGGAAGTAACGTTTGGGGTAAGATTTTGTTGTGGGGGGCTCGCGGTTGGTTGGCGATTGGAATTTAGGCTTCGCTGTTGTGTATAGCAACGAGCATCAAGGAATGTTGCATCAAAACGGTGGTTTACAACCTTTTTTGTACCGCGACCCATTATAGAATCCACTATAACCCAAAGACACCCATCTAAAACTCGAATAAAGCTAATGCAGTACAGCTGTGCACATAAACTATCTTCTCGCGAACTCTACAAAAATGGTTCTCGACCCCTATGAGGGTCGCGTCTCCAGGTTGAAAACCACTGCATTAAAAGTTTTGAAAAAGTGTAGCAGGTCACAGTGTTAGTGTTTTGTCGAAACGCCCATGAACAACAACAGCGCTTTGGGAAAAATCGATTTTAGACAAGTTGGAACTTATTTGTTTGCCAGAGAGGTCATTATCTTTTTGTGAGAAATGAGGGTGTCAAAGTGAACCGAGAATCAACGCAGTCAAGTCTTTATCAACGGCCGTAAAATTCGTCATGCTCGTTGGGAATTTTGTCACGCAACGTTCTTCGGGCCTTTTGCAATCGAGGGTTTGTTGGAAGCGACTTCAGCACGGCCGCGTTCAAATCCAGTGGAGCGAAAAAAAGTTTTTTCGAACAAAAGCATAAAGGCGCATTGATGACAGTTTCAATCATCTGAGTGTTACGTCACATGTGCGAAATTTAGCATCTCAAGTTCGCTCATGCATAAAAGCAAAATATTACTAAGGTTTTCACGTTGCAGTTTTCTTGTGCGACTACACAAGATTTCCAAGCTTCACAGTCCGGTTTAATACGGGGTTGAACATCTGAAGTAACACATAACATTCATGCTGCTGCACGCAAAAAGCGTTCTTATCCACCGAGGTGCGACTTGTTCTACGAATTTTAAGGGCACTTCAATTATCCAATGATTCCAGGTCCCACGAAACGCTCCCACGCACTGGTATCACGTAAAATGGAATCATCCTTTGGCAAGCAAGTTAAATGGCGACACCAATACACGCTTAAAAGCTTGGCTGGAACTAATTCAACAAGCAAACAGTTCAACTTTTGCCCCAAAGCTCTCGCAAGCGATGCGCAAGGCCATGCATTGTCGCTGACATATATCAATCACACGATCGATCTCTCACTCACTCGCTCGCTGCAAGAGCGAGGGGTTTGCTGCAGGGGAGCAGTAGCACTGATCGGGACCTTTTATTCGGACAATTGCGAGCGGCCGCATGAAAAAATCTCGCCTCAATTATCCGCATGACTGCACAGAAAGATAGCGAAGGCTCTGGCTGCTGATCTTGTTGATCGGGCTGAGTGAGGCTGGTTGCCAGGCGAAGCCAATAGCTTGAGGGCAACACGGCACGCGAGCACTGCTACGAATCAGGAAAAAATTGAGCCTAAGACGAAAATCAGTGCCAGCATAATCCCATGCCGTCCTCCCTACATCACAGCAAATCCTTTCATACGACGGTCATTTTACAAGCAGTCGCCAGTTTTATCAACTAACCGGCGAATTCATCATTCACAATTTTCTAAGCTTCGACGCAAAACTGTTTTGAACTCAAAATCTTTTGCGCGTTTTGTCTTCAAAAAGCGAAGCACAAGCTACGTCTGAAAGGTCTGTGACATGGCATTGTGCGACGTCGCACTGTATGTGCCTTCACCAAAGTGACACAAGCAGATGAAAGCATTTGCGAGAAAACGTTTTGGCAGTGCACAGCATCACAGATAACATGTGTTCCTACTCAACTGCGTGGAGTAGCGCTGCATTCAGCTCCATGACCCTGGTAGCAAGACACAATTTTCGGCGAACGACTGGTATTGCTTCTCAGCGGGGATCTCTTTGTACAAAAGCTCAGCGATAAAGTTCCACATCGTGAAATTGTGTGATGCGTGTATTAAATCCGACAGCATTTCATGCCAGCAAGACTAACAACGAGACCAGCCAAACGAAAGCCACTCAGCAGTGGTCGAAGAAGATGTAAAGAGAAAATGGCGAATGCTTCAGCAATCAAAACCAAAGCATGCCGCAAACAAGCTTCAAGAGTTGAAAGCGGAACAATTATCATTACCTCGCTAACAATGAAACACGCAGCCTGCCACCTAATAAGCGTGCCGCGATGTGCTCTATGACGAAGACATCGTTCATAGTGACGCGATAGGGAATGGACAGAATTAGAGAATGACTTATTTACTTATTTACGACTAGCGGCGATGACGAGACTGACACAAATCCCTCTTCTAAATCGCTTTTTCACCCCAAAAGTTTCTTCATTTGACAAACCGCGAGGAAGTTATTTCCCAATATTGTGCACAGCCGATCACTGCGAGAGCGTGTCGATGACGACAGCATATTAAATCTAGCAGCAGAAGAATGAGAAACCCGCGTGAAGCGGTGATGGTGCGATGAACCGCGTAAACGCCGAACCGCATGCGCACCAACGTTCAGATATGTGCAAGTTGACAAAGAAAGGTTTTTCACGCGATGGTGTCAAAGTTTATTCAGCTGTAACGTCATAAACGTCCGCATTGTTCGAATGATGATGTTTAAAGGACGTGCCCGAATCGCAGTACAGCGCCAACGCGTTCGCACTGTTTGACGAGTAAAATTCGGATGGCCAGAATGCAACTTGATTTTCCTGTAGTCAGATGAGGTTCATGCCATCTCATGGACAATGACTGATGCATATGCTTATCGCTACGATTGAAGGTTTTCGAGAACTAACCACTCTTCACACAACCTTACCCTGTTTTGCTGAGGTTAAGTCTTGCGTGTAATTGCTGTCACGGGGCAAACTCACAGCTGGTGAACAGCAGCAACACAAATGTCATCAGACACACAGTTGAAAATACGTTGCTCTGAGGCGTCGAGTTGTTTACCTGCATGTGCGATGCATTCCATTGGTCTGAAAAGCTTGAGCCTCGGCTGCCAACCGTTCCATTTTGCATGTGCAGTTTCACTGCTCGTTCGCTGTAGGGAGAGCCTGGAGATCAGAACACGAAATAACCAAGGTTAAATGGAAGTTGTACCGTAAACATAGAAATTCAGTGCTTCTTAGAAGATTTCCTCGTCATACCTTGGCCCTTGACTAGCGATCCAGCGCCGTAAGATGCATCAGGGTATATATCCGATGTTTGTTGACAGTTGTACTGTTTTCCTGGACGACATCGTTTCTTGCATTTGCACAATATGATCACCTGAAAATGCAAGGGCAGCAAAACGTGAACTTCTTGCACTACGCTCTGCTTTCACACTCGGCTAACCCTGACAACATTGCCTTTTTTCCAGTATGATGCATTCCACGCATCTCTCGCCATTAGTCACCGACAATACAAATTGATAAACACGTTGAGCATAACTAAATCGAAGCCACGGTTGACCCTGCCGATGCGTTTACGATCTGTGAACAAATGGTGGCACAGATACTGGAGTGGCGCTTCTTTTCTCAAAATTAGTAGTTACGCATAAAATAAGTTATCAAATCGTTTACATGTGACGAAACAATAGCATGATTTGGGCTTTGCTGCAAAGGGGTACAATGGTACAGCTTTGCCAAGGTGGAATTTTTTATCCAGGTTTTCCAAAAACACTTTCACTTCAAAACATTTTTTGACTTTCCATTTTTTCTTGTTTCCGGACTATTTGTGGCTTGCTGTTGAAATTATACACAGAAAATAGCGACCAGAAAGATCGCAACGAAGGCGTTGATTTTCAAGTTGTGTTTCTCTCGATATTTTCTCCAACGCCTTATTCCGTTTAACGCTTACACATCTTTTGCGGTTTTATAAGCCTGAAATGCAATGAAGTGTTGCTTATAACACGCCAAGCTAGCGCTAGTAATGGTTCAGTAAGTTCTGGAATCCACCGAATGACAGGTTGTGCGTTAACTCGAAACCTTGCGCCGTTCACATTTGCAACAAATCAAATTTGAAACAAGTATTTGAGAAAGCTCCACTCGAAATGAAAAACGACGTTGACAGTGTAGCTTGACAACGTTCAAAATCGGACTCAGCCTTTTTTCAAAAAGCTGGCCCATTGTTTGAATAGCTGCATCTGGCAATCTTGGCCACGGGTACCTCAGTTTCCACCCACCATTCATTAGTCGCACGCATTCACAAGTTGCTGCATTATCGTCACTTTCACAGTCAATATTAGTGATATGACAGTGTGAAACTCACATCAAAGAAAACAATAGCAAGGCAGTAGTGAACTTATGAGCCTTTCGAAGGATTTACTAACAGGTAGGGATATCCACCGGGCGGAAGTAGAACTTACAGAACAAGAACTACAATTTTAAGTAGGGCCAAGGGAAGTTGAAGTTTGCCTTGCAGTAAAAGCTACGAAGATAAAATTTAAAGATTAGTTGCTTAGCAACGATGGCGTGTAGGCGAAAAAGAATAGTTTCGCAAACAGTACGGAAGTGTACATTGGTGACTAACCATCAGTCAGCAGCACTCGAACAACGCTTGTTAAAGCAAAAGTCTTGTGAAAGCTTACTCAGGACCGCTGTTGCAAGCAGCCTGATTGTTCGTAAACACGAGTTGAGATAAAAACTTGTAAGTTTCGCAGTAGCTACATCTTGAAAACCGATATCCTTAAAATGGCGGTTTCAGTCGCGTTGTAGCCAAGCAAGAACGACCTCAAATGACCTCCGACTAAAGCGAAATACACCAAAAGAGAAAATAATGGACAGAAATTGTTTGCTGGCGCAACGACGTACTCAGTGCCTTATTTACGATGGCTGTGGAAACATTCCAGCGTAGATTTTTGGCTGCCGCGTTTGAAATATGCATCCACTGAAAAATCTTTTTTTTTGCATTAAGTTTCCGGAGACCCAAGCGACTCACCGGTTCTGCCTCGCCATATGAGGACGTCTGAACATGCCATTGGCAATAGTTCAAACACCAACAAACAAAACAGCGATCAACGCCCAAAATCAACAGCAGGAATACAAGCTGGTACATACCAACACAATCAATAGGATGAAAAAGATGGCCGAGATGCCGATGATTATCCAAAGCAGCTGGCTCGTTGATGCAGCTGCCGGATTTTTTTCAGGAGTGTACAAATTCGGATAAAAGCTGTTCTGCTGGCAATTTTCCATGGCATCCGTGAGGTTCACGGTTCCCGGAGCTGCGTCGGTGATGAAGATATTGACCTATAGGATCATCGTCATTGTGATATCACAAGCACTGGATCAGATTTCGAATACATCCTGCTTAGTGTATAAATATCTCTCATCTCACTGACGAAAGCTACGGATGGGTTTCTGAAGACGTTTGCAGTGTAACCGCATCGAGGAAGTTACCAAGATTAAACCACTAGCAGCAACACTGTCAAATCTCAGCACAATAACATAAAACGCCAATAAAATGCACCAGGAAACAATGTTATTTCTAAAGCGCGCAACCGCGCAGCACCACCAAATCATTTGCGCAGTGAAATCTCATTCTCGCGCACTTGCAATCCCATATAAATCGCGTAGCACTTGTACAGCTTGAAACGTTAGTGGTTGTGCATCTGGATGGTTGAGCAATTGCATGCGCACTGAAACAAAAATTTGCTCAGAGCAAAATTTTTCTGTGCAGAAAAAAATCCGAAAAGGTTATTCACGCAGATGAGTAGTGAAAAGTCTCTCAATAAGACCGTGAAACTATAGGCGCAAAACAACCAGAGTTGTAGTGAATTCGTATATCCACAAGAAACGGTTTTGCAACTTACTTAAACGTAGTAAGCCAATGTCGGTCTTGTTTATGAAAAAATCGTGCTTACGTAATTTCGCGCCCTCTACCGTAGTAACTTACCCAAGTCAAAGTACTCATTGGATGAGGTACTCCCAAATCCTGAACCGTCACTTCAATCACGTGACAGCCACGTTTCATCTGACGCAGTGAATCCTCATCTCTTGGCAAGAGTGTCACGTTGCCCGTCATAACATCAACTTTGAAGTAGTCGTTTGTGTTTCCTTTGTCCAGCCTGAAACGCACTCGGCCGTTTTCGCTTTCATCGGCGTCGGAGGCCTTGATCTGTGTCACCAAAACTGGCAGAGAAGGAGGTGAGTGGACCTGCTTTGACTTGGAATCCCCGATAAGGAGAAGCTCTTGCACCATCCGCAACTGCGATTTTGCGACTGGCGTGCTTGCGACGGTCGTGGTGCTCTCGGCAGGCTCAGAAACTGCCCGTTTTGACTTTTTCCTGTTAGCATCTCCTCCAAGAATGTACACGAACGCGATGTCCTTTGTGACGTTGGGGTAGCTAACCTCTGGCGCGTTGTCGTTCACGTCCTCCAGGAAAATCTCGACCCTAGCCCGAGCTGTCTGTGGGGGTTTCCCGTGGTCAGTGGCCTCAATCGTTAACCTGTAAGGCCTGGACTTCCGTCTTTCTCGGTCGAGCGCTTCCGAATCTCCGTCAAAGTATATCTCACCTGAAAAAAGTCGATTGGGTCTCCTCATTATACAAGGTTTCATCACAAGACAACGTATCATTACTGTAAGAAAAGGCCCCGTGATTTGATTTGCATGCACTATCTGGGCGTTGAAAAACGCTATTCACTCCTGTTATTGAAGGTGGTTTCGCAAAAATATATTGCGTTGAAGCTATCAACATGCTTTCTGCAGTGAAAAGCTCCTAAACATTTTATTTATGCAGCAGCTTCCAAACACACTTTTCGGCTCTTAGTGATCAATGCGCTTCTTACATTCACTATATCTATGCAATGCAGTAGCGAGCCTTTCAACATTACCTTTCAACATTATCTTTAAGCTTTAAAACAGGCTTCAATCTGTTTACGTGTTAGAGAAATGCAAGTGATGGCTCAAAGCACATACGAGGATGTCCCTACTGCCTTTGTAATAGATTCGGGGAGAGGATTCGTTGGCTAGTCGTCCACACTGCATTCCCAAGTTTTCAGTTTTTTTTGCTTTAATCAACATTATTACAGCGAGCATGTACAGCACACCTTATCCACAATCACGAAGGACATACAGTACCAAGGAGTCGTTACTGTTGCACAAATGGTTGAGCACGAAAAGTCAATTGGAAACAGTTCTAGCATCACCTTGCCACGATTTTCAACTGTTACAAGCCGAGTTCTCAGTTGTTCAGCCAACAACTTAAGTCAAAAATAGACAAAGAAAGATCGAAGCATCACAAAGACGGCCAGAATCTCGTAAAAGCAAGAAAATACCAACCTGTCTCAGCCTTAACAACGAAAGGATTGGACTGTGATGCGTCAGGAACAAAAGAGTAAGTTATCAGTGCGTTGGTTTCCTTGTCAACGTCATCGTCCTGTGCTTCCACTTGGCCGACGTACTGTCCCAGTTTGCTGTCCTCTTTCACCCGAAAATCGTACGAGTTTTGCAGAAACCTTGGCACGTTGTCGTTTTCGTCGCTAACTGATATCTGCAAAAGAACAAAACAACATCATTGTTTCAATCTTGCCGCCAATGTAGTTTTATCTCGCAAAAGCAAGGGTAAAAACGTCCATGGGTTAAAAGCTGTCAAGTGCAAAGCTCGCTATAACCAATTTTTTCAATTCTGTCAAAACCCCAAATTGGAATTTTTCCACACTATTCTTGCAACTTTGATGCAATGTCCATGGTCTGTGGAAAATTTGAGCACTCTTTTTTCGTCTTCGTTTTTGCACTTCTGCCTAATATTGAGGTTATGCTTCAACGTATATAACCTGAGGTGCTTTCGCAAACCTCCAAGAGAACGTTACTCCAAAGGTATGAGCACTTCACATACAGCTGTTTGTAACCTAATCGCCGTCTATTTCACGTCGAACAACTGACAACAAAATAAATGTGGTTTTCTCCACGTATCAACCTTCAGCTAACTGATTCTGTCGAAAGGATTTCTATCAAGAAATGTGGTTAGCTACAGTCGAATGCTTTTTCTGATGATGCAGTTATTGCAAATCGAATTTTCAGCAATGCCTACCTGCGATTACACAGTGTCAACTGTTAGCACCTGGGCACAGGCGGCGAATTTTAAGCGATGGGTCAAAGTACTTCTACGAGAATAAAAAAACCTTAAGCGTTTGCAGTCGCCAAGTTAACTAAGCAGTTCAGTCACACAAAAATACAGAATAACGAAAATATTCGGTCTAACGTACGCTGAGCAGTGTGCTGGTGTTAAGCCGGGGGTGGCCGTTGTCGGTCGCGGTAACTTTGATCAGAAACGGTTTCGTCTTGTTCTCCGCGTCCAGCGGCGTCGCGTCCATCGCGAAAGTGACAGTGCCCGTCGATGCGTCGATCTTGAAAGGGGTAACAGTGCCAGGTTTTGCCGGATGGGCAGAATAAGTGATTCTTGCATTCATCCCGTCATCAGGGTCGCTGGCTTGCAGCACAGTGACCTTTTCACCCTGCTTGACGTTTTCTTTCACCGACACGTCGTATTTTTTCTTCCCGAAGCGGGGGGGGTTGTCGTTGATGTCGAGCAGCTCAACAACGATTTTCGTCTCGTTCGTGAGTTTGGGCGATCCGTTGTCCGAAGCGACGATCTCGATGTTGTGTAATCTCTTTTCCTCCCGATCCAAACCAGTCTTGGTCCGAATCAAATACCTGAGAAGCAGTGAGAGCTATTTCAGGTCAAACGTATTTACAAAACTAACCAGTTTACAAGAGTCGCTCTTGTTCTTTTCAGCTTTGCACTTTGATTAATCGCATCTTTAGCTTTCCAGAGTTAATGTTACTTTAAACAACCCAGTAAGCCTTGCTTTTCTTTCAACGTTATTTTCGACATCTGACAACACAATTTTTAATTTAAAGACACTGGATTGCGAACGTGAATAAAACTTTCAGGCTTTGCATTAGCGTCAGTGTTTTCAATTTTTGTTGAGCTAATCTCTCACTAAGGATCCTTAAGTAGTGATAAATGTTTGCAAAAGCCTACAAGGGCCAGGAGCATGCTTGGTTCGCTGTTTTTTTCGTTTTTCTTATGTGAACCACACAGTGATGGCAAACCACGGCCCGCATAAACAAAAACGCTGTCCCCGCGAAGCTTTGCTGAAGATGATGAATCTTTACCAGCAAAGCCAAAATCAACAGTTTTATCCCAAAAACACAAGCGTGCACGGCACAAGACCTGGAAACAGTGGACAAAACACTTGGAATACGAACAAGTTTGCTGTAAAGTGCGATGAAGACTTTTCGACTTTTTTGGTCGTTCGTTACTAATTATGTAAAAAGGTCCCAAAAAGAAGGGGAAGAAATGGTTTCGTCTTGCAGAAAGCGCTACGAGTAGCGTTGGCCCACCGAAGTGCATAAACCATAAATATGGCCCGCATAGGTAGTAAGCTAGCTTAACATAACAGTATTAGTTGCAATACCTAATGGAAGCACTGCAATTTCAACGACACAGACGTCCGAATCAGAGAAACTCAGTTTCAGGAAAAGCGATGTGACGATTAGTAATCGCTTGATGGAGAGTTTGCAGGCGTGACGAAATGTTTTATGTGATGTGGATATCATTGTAATAATGACACCAAAAGACACAAGTTCGGACACAGACTTATTTAGAGGGTGAAACAGGCGACTACAAGATACTTGCGACAACCTGTTCGTGCCAGAAGCGATGCTACTCTAAAAATTTCAAAAATTAATCATTTGGGGCAAAACACATCTGTACCACTGGCAGTGAAATCCTGTTTGTGAGTGACGTGTCATAAACCACTCAAGAAGAGCAACAGCGCATCTAAAACCGTAACATAACAATCACTGATGACCGTAACAAGTAAGTTGATTCCGAACACAACACCCTTAACCTTTTGATCTACAACGAAAAAAGAATGCATCAGCAACACACGGCCGACACTAAACCAAAGCAAAAGCAATTCACTGAACGGCATTACTCAGCTTTGCAAGCTGGGTGCACCGACCTGTTAGCATCTGCGTCCAATTCCTCCAATTCAAAACTAGTGGGATCCTTTATCTTGCAGCTGATACGTCCATTTAATCCTGTATCGCGGTCTGTTACGGTCACAAACGCCAGGTAAGTCCCTGTAGCGATATCCTCTTTCACCATGATGGTCCTGGGGGATACGATGGTACCGTCCTTCCCTCTTTTTTGTTCGATCGAGTCCATAAAACTGACTTCAATATGAGGCGCTTCGTCGTTGACATCTCCAACTTGAATTGTTACAGTCGCATACGCCGATGCTGGGTTAGGTCCTCTGTCCCTGGCCTCAACAGTAAGATGGTGCATGCGTTTGGTTTCGTAATCTAGTCCAGGGCCCTTGATAGTGATGGCTCCGGTTTTGTTGTTCAGGTCGAACACAGCTCGCTCCTGGGCACTTACAATACTTGGAAAAGTGTACTCAATATCAGCGTTGGATCCCGTGTCCAGATCCGTGGCCTGCAGTTGTATTATCATCGAGCCCGGCTCCTGATTTTCCGGCACTTTACGAATGTACTCGCTTTGTGAAAACCTGGGCTGGTTGTCGTTGGAGTCGGTTACGGTGATCTGAACTGTAGCTGTTCCAGTCAGAGGTGGTGATCCGCCATCCACCGCGTACAGCAACAATTTATAAATCGATGTTTTCTCTCTGTCCAGCTGGCGAGTGAGGTTAAGTTGGGGTATTTTTGTTCCATCGATATTTTTGATGATATGCAGGTCGAAGTAAGGCACGCTCAGGCCACGGGAATCTTCCCGGCCAGGAGGAAAACTAGCAACCTTGTACTGCTTGATCGAGTTATCGCCGAGATCAGGATCAATAGCGCTGTCTAGCCTTATGACCGAGCCAACGTTGGCACTCTCCGAAATCTCTTTCGCAATTACTTGCGTAGGAAACTGTGGCTCGTTGTCGTTTAAGTCTTCCACAACGAACTGCAGCTTGATGAGTCTGAAGTGCTGCGGAGGCAGAACAACCACTTCGACGTCGATTACGCAACGGGGTGGGTTTTCGGGACACAGGGACTCGCGATCGAGACGCACGGCTGTGGTCAAGTCTCCCGAGGCCGATTCCACTCGAATTTTATCGCCACCGTTCAGAATCTTGAACGTCCTCGGTGGTGTATTAGCTGATACAGGATCTAAATGCAAGTCTTGCGGTATATTGCCAACGTACTGTCCCTCGCCTGTTTCTTCATTAGTAGTGTAGATATTGTCTTGACCTCTCACAGCAAAACACATGCACAACACCAACAGCACTATGTTTAGCGCCATGGGCAGACCGCAATAAGCGACCATCTAAGAAAGAAAAATGTCGAATTACCCACCAGTTTGGCAAAACCACGCACTGCTACCAGCTCTGCGACTCATTGTCAGCGCGCCTTTTTACTGCACAACGACCCACATCGACCGTCCACTACGATTTTTGTTCAGCTGTCGGACGGATTTTCAATAAGTGCGGCGAGTTCCCGGAGGCTGACATTTATTGTGCGAAAACTAATACTCGCGCGGGCCTTGCCGGGATTTATAGTCATCGCTACGCACTCCAAAGCCCTTGAGGAACTCTCATATTCATGAGTGAGCATCTCTTATTATCCAATTTTAAATGCGGCCCAGTTGAGCGGTACATAGCTTGGCCAGTGCGAAGGTAAAAGAAGTCTGTTTGCCAAGCCCGAAAGCTCACCAAGAACGCATTTTGTCAAATCAACGAAAGGCGCAGACACACCAGTTTAATCAGCGCTTTCACGGAGAAGTAAACGGTTTACGTTGAAACATTAGGAAAGCGTTGTTTTCAAAGGTGTACTGGAACGGGAAACATTACCCTTTAAGCGAAAAGAGCAGCGTAAATCTTCTCAATAAGACTTTAGTAAATGCTCCCAATCCGTCGCCAATAAAGAACCATCGTATGACAATTGACGATTTTGTTACACGGGCGGGCTAAGGAAACATTCACAAGCATTATGTGAGGAAACGTTATAGTTTATAGAGCGCGCGAACGAGGCAACATGATCCTGAACAATTGAGCTTCGAATCAAACATGGCCATACAGTTACGCCTGTGAGAACGATGAAAAGGGAGCTTTGTTGGTTTGCTTGTGCAACAGGTTGTCAAAACTCAGGCCACAACGGTCAGCGGCCTGACCGCATGCGACGTAAATAAATTAACATGTTTACATCGCACGATCCGGAGGATTGCGAGTTAACCTTTCATTTTGCAAGCAGCTTCTCAATCAATGGTTTCCCACCTTTTCAAACAGGTCACTCCAATCTTTGGTATTTTTGTCGCTAAAGTCCTCTCCCACACCTATGAATTACTAAAGTAAGATGACTGTGCTTGATAGTACCTATTTAGTGCTACAGTAGATATGTAAGCCACGCTCTTCATTTTCTGGCGTTTACATTGCATTTGCAATAATCTCCAGCAATTATTTTTTTGTTATGTTGATCCTTGTAGTCACCTCGCTGATACATAAAGCAAGTATACACAGTCGGCTTTGCAGCTCGCCACTCTAATTCGAACCAAGAATCGGGTTATCTTTCTAACACGGTACACAACACATTTGCGAAACATGTTTCATTTCGTTAGTCACCAAACAGAAGTTTTTAGTTTTAGCTGTTGGTTCAGCGCCTCCGCCATTTTTGTATCAACCAACTCTTTCATTCGTTAACGTCAAGGACAAATCAGCATCTGACCTCTGATATCCACAACAAGCATTTATTTGAAAGGATTTATCCATTTCCGAAACCCATAATTGAATTGGGTGGTGATGTTCATACATTTCGCAACCTTTCAACAGTGTGTGACAAAAAATCACTGCACTCTTCATTGAAAAGTACAAGCTTAACAACAAAACTGCAAGTTACTAAGTCTCAGCTTACACCGCCACCTCATATTTAGTTCAACTTTATGAAATATTTACACTGCACACCAGCTAATGAACCAAAAAACAAGTTTTTTCGGTAAAAACTTTCTGGCAAGAAGAGGCTCGCAGTGACGAACTGCCCCTTTAACGACTGAACGAACAAGCTTCGCAACGCTACGAAAACAATGCTCCGAAAGCATAGCCTTACACAAAAACAAAAAATAACTGCTGTTTATAGCTGAGTACTTGTGACGCAAAAGCGTGAACAGCTGACGTAATGAGTGTAAATTAGGAAGAGTGTAAAAATTTAGAAACTCAGGATTCATTTTATTTGGAAACTCTTCATTGAAAATTTCCACTCATTTAAGCAATAATAAAAAAATTCTAGAGGACCTGAATTCAACCCTGCCTGCAAGAGCAGCTGTATTCACTGGCATATCATCAAGTGTCTGTACGAGACTGTACTGAGACATTGCAATACACTATTTGTCAGCTCTACTACGATAGTTTTACAACAATTAAATTCAGAGTCCCCAGAGATTTGCGGCACCACTGGCGCTGGTCTCCTTTCGCTGGCTGCAGTCATTCTTCTCGTCGCCCGTGCAGCTCTCCTGGTCGACGTGCTACGTAGTTATAATGGCTGGATTTACGAGACAATTCAATGCTTATTATCGCGTCTTAATCGATCGCTGCTGCGGCGGCAAGGCTAACGTGAACTCGTCCTTGTGCCAACCACACATCGCACCTCTGTTCCTGCTGCCTCTCATCTCTGATCGTTGCGCAAACCATCGCGGGAATATATTTGTATATTTTTATGCTCCGGCAACGCAGACGTATTTATGGGGCATTGGGAATGTCGAAGCGACCACAAACTTCAGTATTCTTGCTCTTATATGCAAAAGAAAATACAAGGTGCAGTTTCGAAATATTTTTAGCTGATTTCATGTGCTTGAAACAAGTTCGATTTGAGAGAAGCGTTTAAAAAAACGCAACAAAAGTTTCAATTTTAAAAATCTTAATTTCCATTGCGAAAAACCACTGAAAATATAAACATGCCACTCTTTTCCAACTGTCTGCACAAACTAATTTTTGAAATTTTTTCTACCTCTTTTAAAAACGTTTTGCACTTCATTTGCAGTAAGCTTTTTCATTTTGGCAGCTAACTGGCTCCTAAGGTCCCTCAAGCCATACGGCCATCGGCATATGATCGAAGATTGCAAAAAACAGTAAACCAATTAACGTTTGCCGAACCTCCTTCTCAGCCGGCGACATTTTGTTCCGTTTCACTATGTTTCCTGTGTCCGTCCCGCGAAGGTTCTACGGCCGGAGTAGGTTTGGGAACGAGCTTCATAACTATTTGTGCCTGCAACCTGCAGAGCAAGCCTGAAAGTATGCACCTGGTTTAACTGTTCAATTAAACCGGCAAGATTGTTCAATGTGAAGTTCCCACAGTGCTGCCTTGCCATCTAAACACAAACCTGGTCTCTCACGTTAGGAAGTTTTCTTTTGGCGCTTCGACACTGGCCTTTGTCTTTCACAATCTGACAATTGCTGCTTACGAAAAGGATCACAATTGCCCGGATGCTTGCTCTCCATTCTCCAGCTGTTTGTACAGAAAAGCCTACTGTTACTATTTGACTAAAGTCACTACTCATCAATTTTGCGGCCGCCGCCATCACAAACCACCTGACACGGCGTTTATGAAACACTTATTCTCTGGGGCCAAAGCGCAGTTTCTGGTCTTGAGGCGAGAACGTCAGAAGTTTCGTCGTCCAGCGATAATCGTCATCCCCGATCGCCAACTTTGCCCGCGGCCTACAACTCCCAGCCACTCGCATCTCAGCTTCCAAGACAGGCAGACCATTGTTTGCCCTCCGCTGCAGAAAACCGCCGTTTTTCTCTCTTCCGAACTCCGCCGCTCGGATACGGACGGCGAGCCGTCCGTGGTCTTGTCGAAAAGGCAAACACACGCGATGGTCTTTATACGCATGACTGGTTTTTGCGTGCACCTTTAGCAAACACGAACGGCTTACCTGGTTTAGAGCGAACAGCCGATCGGCAGCTTTCAAAAGATGCAAAATCTAATACCTGACCTGAATCGTCCCGAGCTTGCTTTCAAGGACAGAGACACGCCTAGTACAAAGCTTCTCAAAATAAATTCAAGTTAAAATTTCAATTCTTACTAAGTTTTAAGATGCAGAAATGGCAAAGTGTGTGAATTTGTCTGAAGTGGAATTTGAGCGGCACTCACTTGCTTTTGAAGAAATACACGACAAAGCGCCGGATGCGTTTGAATTGACTTCAGCAACGCTTGTAAATTTGATCGCGCCATCAGTCAAAGATTTCAGCGGCGGTGAAATAGTTTCGTATGGCAATAAAACGCTCAAACCCCTGACCAAAAGCCTGCAAAATGAAATCAGTTGGTTTGAAATCGACTAGTGAACATTTTGGTCAGGAGTCACACTCACAACTATCGAAAATTTTGAGAAAAATACAAACTTTGGGTTCTGGATTTGGCGGGTACTGATGTCAATAACAATGAAAGCCTATTTCATGTTTCATTAGATAACAGTTTCAACTTGGCCAAAATCAGATACTGAACAAACAGTTCAGGGCCAGACTTTGTGCTTAAGTGTTGCATTACAATATTACAAACATATCTGACAAACTTTTAAAATTCGTTTCTACAGCAACCCACGATCTAAGGTATTTAGAAAAGAAATTCCTTGACGTTTTTTATTCTTATGTAAAAATAGAATAAGCATTGTTGCTACAACCAGTGGCGTAACTGAGGTTTGAACCAGGGGGTCAAAACCTAGCGGCCCACTGGCCACCGTAGGGGGACACTAGCCAACACTCAGAAAAAAGTTAAGAAATGATGTTGAATCCGGATGTGGTGGATGTCTGTACTAACTACAGAAACCGAAAACACACAAAAAGCAACAACTTACTAAAAACCAAAAGAATACTAAATATAAAAATGTCAACCAAAAGGGGCCCAGTTTTTACATTTAGCTTGCCAGGGGTGCGGCTCGCCCATCTGACCGCTGTCAGTTATGTCACTGGCTACAGCAACATTAAAGAGAAGAAATAGCTCGCAATTAACTCGCATTTCACATATGTTTACTTTGGTCTGTTAGCGTACATCGTTGGTGTTACTCACAGAAAATACAGCAAGGAAGAGTTTGCTTCTTGCTGTTGTGACCATTTGTGTCTTTAGCGTCTGTGAAGGCATTTGCTTTTTACTGACTCAGCTGGCCAGGTCACAAACTTATATCCGTGGCATCGCAAAAATATAGTGATAAAAAGCGCTGGATTGATCATGCTTCTGGTTTGCCACGAGTTTTGATCAAACGTTTTGCATAATTTATGGTAAAAATTAAGAATATTAAACTGGCGGTTGATTTTCGGTTTGACAAAGCACCAAGGTAAATGAGTTATTGCAGACTGGTGACAGATCATCAATAAGACTAGACTTTCTCCAGCATCGCGTTTACCCACACAGTCACTTAATTAGCCTAACAGTAAATATTACCCTGAAGCGATTCCCAATTATGCAAATCGAGACATTAAAAGTTAATTCGGAATAAAGAAGTGCTCCTATGTCCCTGTTAACATAAGATTGGATAATTTCTTGAAATGATCAGAAATGACAACTTGAATTTATATTTACACAAGCTTACACTACAAGCTTGACTTTGGTCACCTCTTTAGCAAGGGATATATTTCTTTTTCATTCTTATGAACGTAACAAAAGGAAAACGACGAGACGAGCAGCTCTTGCGCTTACAGGTAATAAGAGCAGGCTGGGTGATGATGTATTAAAATTTGCACTAGAAATGGAAGTAAGGAAATTGAGATAAAAATTACTGAACATTGAAAAAAGGAATTAAACAAACTAACGTACGTTCAGCTGTTTAGTTGCGAAAAGCTCGCAACATTTGCATAACATTATGCGAAAATGTATTTCTTCGCCAATATCTTTTCAAAACGCAATTTTCAAAGTTGTATTCGAGTGTTAGTGCATATTACAAAAATTATAGTGGCACCCGGAGCGTTTAAAGCATATCAATAATCGACATATTTTAACTAAGTTTTGTCAGCAACAGGTCAAGTGCAACACAACAGTGACAGATAACCTGTACCTCCGTTTGATCAAACTTTGTTTATTTTTGAAACTGCAAATGATGCCACTGCTGGCAAGCATTTCTTAGCTGTCTTTCAACTTTCGCAATATTTTTTGAAACCGTATTTTAATAGCTGTTGATGAAAAAGTTTCTGCAGTAAAAATGCAGTGGGAGCTTCTGCATGCCCGAAATGCCTTCTAGAAGTGTATAAGAGCGTACACGACTCTAGGTGAAGTGCATGTCTCCGAAGTTGCGTTAGCAAAAACCATGTAATTTTCTGGAACTTCTTTTGCGTTGCATTGTCCGAGGCTGCAACGCGAAGAAAGATGTAGTGCGAAAGAGGTGGATGTATTGAGTCAATACAACACAATATGGCGCCATCTTGCGTAACGCAGGTCCACATTTAGAGCTGAAAATCTGTCACAACTGTGTTTGACAAGCCTGTTCTGCTTCATACATGTAGCAAATGTCTCGCTGAACTAAATCCCACTTTCCAGTCTAAAATCTTTTCGTCACTTTGAAATATCGTGGTTAGTCAATGAAAGACGCTTTTGAATGTAATTCCTTGTCGCAGTTAACCGATACTTTTTGTGATTCTCTCCAAGTTTCATTCAAGAAAGTTGCTGGTTTCATTTTCCGAAAGTCACCATAAACTGAAACGTGCCTGCTGCAGGCCGGTAGCCAGGTTTCAAGGTTTGGAGGGGAAATGCATTTTTATAAGAATTTTGTTTTTATTACATGTTTGAAACAAATTTTTCTGGGCACAACACAATTTGGGGGAACACAAAAAAATATTTGGGGAGGGCACTGCTCTCGAATGCTCCCCGTGGCTAAAGGTCTGCTTGTGCGCTTGTTCTTGGTCAATCGATCCCTTTCTGCCATTGTGTTGAAAAACCTTTTCAACCAGCGTTCAACATCTTTGGTCTGGAATGATATACAAGCTTGTCTTGTGACTAAACAAAAATAAAAGCTAAGGAAACCAGAAATTAGAACAGGATAAACAAGATGATATTTCCCCCATTCTGATTAGATTTTTAAAAAGGGTTTAGTTCATGCTTGTGCACATGGAAAAATGGGGTCTAACAGTGGTCGTTTTTAGTATTTTTTTAGCTTTCTTCGTATGTGATTTGCGTTTTGGAAGTGCTCTTGAAATTTTCCAACCATCCTTTTTTACCTTTTATACCAAACAAGTATTTTATGGTCAGTACCATAACATGCAATTCAGAGAAGTGGAGCGCATAAGTCTTTTAAGACTTGATTGCGATATGAGGGTCTGAATAAGAAAATAATAGAAAGCGCACCAGAAATTACTTATATATAATTAGAACTCCTTAGAAACCTGGAAAAATGAACGAAGCACCACATTACTAATGGCCATTGGATAACGTCTAGCATAGAACAAACTCTCTTCCAGGTGTCTGTCCGCTCAAAGCTGCAATCGTTTATTCGGCCCATCTTCATTAAACAATCTTACTCGTTCTAAACTTATTTTGATCCTTGGGCATTGATCTGTTTCATTTCGTAAAAAAATTCCCTTAGTGATTTTGGGCATTTTATGCGAGATCGTGAAAAGCTGCAATATTGGAATTGCTAACATATGTCATTGCCTGTATTCATAAATTGATTCACTCGTGAAGTACTCAGAGAAGCTCACAGACTGCGTTAAACACAGAGTGTGCAAAAGCCGGCTCTCCAACCCGGAAGCGAAGTGCCCAGTGTTGAAAGCGCAGCGATGAGCCGAGCTAAATACCCAATCACAACTCACAACGTTTCGGGAAATTCACTCCAGTACAAACGACAAAATCAAGCAAACGGTCGATTCCCAGCAGGATAGTTGCAACATCGTTAAAGTGTGAAACTCCATTGCGCCATGGAAAAAACTTGTGCAATTAACAGAAGAAAACAAATGCTGGTGTCATAACATTGCTAGCTGTGTCACAGTTGCTACAGAAATCCAGGCAGACACAAAAAAACGGTCATCACCAAAAATCGAATAACTTCCAAAATTTGATTTAGATTGACACAAACCTTCAGCTACATTAGGTCAAGCCTGTGTAGTAAACATCTCCAAAGTTTCAAGTCTGTACTGCAAAAACTCTTTGTTTCACTGGCGCTCAAAAATGTACTTCAAATGAGCTCCCCGGCGCTGCAGGCACATTTGGATCCGGCGGGCAAAGTTCTCGATGACCCTCCCGCCTTCCTCCCTTGGGATCGCTCTTAGTGCTACTGTGATTGCTGCCTTCAGGTCAGGGATAGTCTGGGGGTTTTTGCCATACACCCTGTCCTTAAGGTATCCTCACAGATGAAAATCTGGGGGGTTCAAGTCCGGTGAATGCGGCGACCACTGCGGGTCACACCTGCGGCTGATCAGTCGGTAAGGGAAACGCTGCTGTAGTCATGCCAATGATTCGTTTTAGGAGTGGGGGATGGCACCATCCTGCCGGAACCACTGGAGGACCCTGATGACCCCTCTCCGTCGACCAAGCGCTGTCCAGAACTTGCCAAGCACCTGGACATATCGCTCGGTGTTGATTGTCAAAGACCGCTCATTGTCGTCCTCGAATCAGAATGGTCCAATGATGCCATATTTGGAAATGGTAACCCAGGCAGTGCACTTCACAGAGTGCAATGGCCTTTGCAGACAGTGCTCAGGGGGTGTGCTACCCCAAAAGATGTTGTTCTTAGAGTTCACGTGACCTGACAACAGAAAATGTGCCTCGAGTTCACGTGACCTGACAACAGAAAAATATTTTCTGCCGAAAATATGCCTCAACTATAAATATCTTCTGCTCAGTAGTCCATGGCATCTCAAAGGTAAAATTTGGTAGACTCTTAGAACATTAATTCTACTTGTTAAATCTGAAAAATAAAAAGAATTGATTAATTATTTCAAGAGGTATACAAGTTTGGGTGATGGCCGTTTTTCTGTGTCACCCCTGTATAATCGCGCAAGCCAAACTGACCACCTGTGCCTTTGTAGGTGTTGAAATGGATTTGCGGTAAACCTCGGCGATCCTCGTCAGTGCTGTAACTGTTATACAGCACATCTTGT